>Ga0209371_1000401_pt1 | contig 45252 bp, 47 predicted proteins | sample AgamicAtAmrz_FD_187165 | JGI IMG/M metagenome (GOLD analysis project Ga0209371, IMG submission 187165) | Agave microbial communities from Guanajuato, Mexico - At.Am.rz (SPAdes) (version 2) | ecosystem: Host-associated > Plants > Roots > Rhizosphere | place: Guanajato, Mexico | collected 2012-06-07
GATTTGCATAGCCTGAAGTGTGCATATTCATTCCAGCCCTGTAGTTACTGTATGGATATACAGTAACCCCTGTATGCATAAAGATCAACCTCATTTTCGGAAAGCGACTCGCAAAATTCATTCAATGTTGATGTCCCTCGAAAAATCATCTTGCTCATCGGCAATAAGTTGCCTATTTTCCTGCTAACGGATCCGCTAGTAAGAAATTTTGTTGTTACTTTATGATTTTGAAGGGAAATATCATGAAAAAGATATCTTATGAACGGATTTATAAATCCCAGGAATACCTCTCCCCGTTGGGAGAGATTCATCATCGCGCGCTGTTTGGAGGCTATACCCTGGCGGTGGATGATGCGGTTTTTGCCATGGTGTCAGACGGTGAGCTTTATCTTCGCGCCTGTGAGGAGAGTGCGAAATACTGTGTAAAAAATGCCTCCTCTTTTTTGACGTTGATGAAGCGAGGCCGCCCGGTGCTGCTCAACTATTATCGTGTGGATGACGGATTATGGCAGGACAGAGAGCGCCTGCTTCAGCTCTCCTCGTTTGCGCTCAGTGCGGCAAGAAAAGAGCGCTATCAGCGCCATCAACGAAACCGACTTAAGGATCTGCCAAACCTGACGTTTCAGCTTGAAGTCTTGCTCTTTGAAGCGGGCATCACCAATGAGGAAACGTTGCGGGCGCTGGGTGCAAGAGCGAGCTGGCTAAAGATGCGGGCAAAAAACAAAGCGCTCAGTATTAAAGTTCTCTTCGCGCTGGAAGGGGCTATCGAGGGGCTGCATGAGGCGGCACTCCCGGCAGGCATTCGCCGGGAGCTGACGGAGTGGTTTAATGCGCTGCCTGAGCCACAGGAGAATCACTTCTCCAGGTAGCGATTTGCTGTTGCAGCCGGCAAATTTCAGGCAGCAGAGCGATAAGCAGGCCTATTTGCTGAAGAACCAGCGGCGCTTTGCTGTCGTTTCCTGGGTCAAGATGCGCAATGCGTTGAGCCAGTTCATCCAGGGCCTGTTGAACGCGCGGCTCATCGGCCGGTCGGTGATGAAGTGCGTCATCAACGTAGCAGACGGCGTCATCGAGCAGGTTGAGAATGCCCGGGTTGGTGAGTTTCTCACGGTGGGCACCCAGCGTCGAAATATAGCTGGTGAACGTATGGTTCAGACAGAGCAGGCGGAACGCAGTCTCACGAATCTCCACCGTGGCGCGAGGCTCCGTTGACATATTAGAGACAACGGAGGCCAGTTCTGCGTCACTGTTGTGCGCGTCGCGACGGGCTATCCGGTAAGCCAGGCGGTTATCGCGCCCCTGGTGGTACTGCTCCAGGATTGCGTCAAGGTATCGACAGTTGGCGTTCATTGCCCTGTCTACCACGCGCGGCAAATTGCGGAAACGCCAGTCCGGCCAGATAAAGCTGACCGCAGCCCAGGCAATCGCACAGCCAATCAGGGTATCGATCACGCGGGGCAGGGCAACTTCAAACCCTTCACCCAGCAGGTTAAAGCAGAGCAGCACCAGCAGCGTGATGAACATGGTGGCATGGGCGTACTGCACGTTGCGAAACGCGAAGAACAGCACGCCGGTGATCACAATCAGAATCAGTTGACCTTCAACGGAGGGCACGAAATAGAGCACCGGAAGGCCGATCGCGACGCCGACCAGCGTGCCGATAATACGCAGCGCAAGACGGTGTCGGGTGGCGTTATAGTTCGGCTGGCAGACGAACAGGCTGGTCAGCAGGATCCAGTAGCCGTGGTGCAGCCCGGTTATCTGGATAAAGGCATACCCCACGCACAGCACCAGCGACATTCTTACCGCGTGGCGAAAGAGTGCCGACTCCGGCGTAAAGTTACGACTCAGACGCAGCCACATATCGCTAACGCTGTGCACGCTGTCATCAGCAAGCTGATTTTCCACCTCACTACCCGGCAGCGCCATCGCCTGTTCGGACTCAATGGTTGCCAGCTGGGCATCAATCGCCCGCAGGTTGTTCAGCAGAAAGCCCAGCGCTTTGATGTGCTCCGGTGACGTTCCGCTGGCCTGAACGCGGTCGAGCGCCGCATCAAGATGGCTGAATACCCGTTCAAAGCGGGGGTCATGCTGATAGGGCGTACGCAGCAGAATGGAGCGCGAGAGCTGCTGGCACGCCTGGGACTGCATGGACAACAGGCGCTGGAAGCGGAACATCACGTCGCTGTAGCGGAACTTCTCGCGCAGGGCCGCGTATTGAACGTGCGAGGAGCTGGCACGTTCGTGAATGTCCTGGGCGGCAAAATAGTAGTGTAAGGTCCTTCGCGTTCCACGCTGACCGCGATCGCCGCGCAGACGGGTAAGCAGAGAGGCCTTTGTCTGGTTAAGGGTGGCGACCAGCTGGCCGTTTGCCAGCGCCAGATCGTAGAGCGGAGCCTGGCTTTCTTCCTCGATATCCGGGTCGAACAGCCGGGATTTCAGTTCCAGATAGTGGGCTAACTGCTCAAAGCTGCGGGCAAGGTTATCCTGCAGCGGGCGAACCGGGAAGATCAGATGACCGGTTAGCGTCAGCAGATTATACCAGATGGCACCCAGCAGCAGGAGAACCGGCTGCTGGTACCACTGGTCGTACAGGGAAACGCCCAGCATGGTGTAGATGGCGATCAGCAATGCACCAAACGCGATGGTGGCATAGCGCTGCCCGAGGCCGCCCAGCAAAATAAACCCGCTGGTTGAGAGCGTAAGGCCCAGGGCAAACAGCCAGGGCCACGGGAAAAGCAGCTCAACGGACGCTGAAGCAATGAAAAAGCAGACGAGCGTAATGACCAGGTTACGTAAACGTCCGGCCAGACGATCGTCCAGGTCCGCCAGCGCCCCGGCCACCACTCCCAGCGTAAGCGGAATGGTGAGCTTGACATCATTCAGCCACCAGGGCAGGGCAACCGTGCCGCAAAGCGCGATAAATATCCTGACGTTGTATAGCCAGGTGCTGTTCCAGGTATAACGGCGAAGCAGTGGGCTTAGCATAAACGCGGCCGGTCCTTATTTACTGAAAACGACGACGCGCGTTTGCTTCACGCGCCGCCTGGGCCACTTCTACCGGAACAACCCTGCGACCGACGGGCCAAAGGGCGATAGCGGCGATCTTAAAGTTCGCTATCCCCACCGGAATACCAATAATCGTGATGCACTGTGCAATACCGGCAAAAATATGCATGATGCACAGCCACCAGCCGAAGAAAATCAGCCACAGTATGTTCAGCAGGGTTCCGCCCGTATTCATCAGGGCGTTTTTGCTCTCCGGATTGAGTTCGTCAACGTGGATAGCTTCATTCCCGTAGGGGATTAAGGAGAGTTTTGTGATTTCCCAGCAGGAACGGGTCAGGGGAAGCGTGAAAATCAGGACGATGCTCACCAGCGTGGCAAAAAGCCAGGAAAGGGTGGTGGCAAAACCGCCCAGCACAAAATTCAACGCATAAACCCTCACTTCCTTTCGATAAAATTAACGCCCAATGATTGTAACGTTTTTTTAGGCTGGAGCACCTTAAAACTGGCAGTTAAACTGTCAGGTAAATTATCTCTTCGTGGATTTGGCGGAACATGGAACTGAAAGCAACGTCGTTAGGCAAACGCCTGGCGCAACACCCTTACGACAGGGTGGTTCTCCTTAATGCCGGGGTGAAAGTCTCCGGGGAACGCCACGAATACCTTATTCCGTTTAATCAGCTTCTGGCTATCCACTGTAAACGCGGGCTGGTGTGGGGCGAGCTGGAGTTCGTTCTGCCTGACGATAAAGTCGTGCGTCTTCACGGCACCGAGTGGGCGGAAACCCAGCGTTTCCATCATCACCTGAACGTACTCTGGCAGCAGTGGAGCCAGGATATGAGCGTAATTGCCGCCCAGGTGCTGCAGCAGGTGCTGGACGATATCGCGAGGAGCAACGCACAGCACGCGTGGCTGACCCGTCAGCAGACCGCCGGGCTGCAGCAAAAGATCCGACAGGCACTCTCGGCGCTGCCGCTCTCCGTGACGCGTCTCGACGAGTTTGACAACTGTCGCGACGCCTGGCGCCAGTGTCAGGCGTGGCTGAATGATAAGGATAAAAGCCGTCTCGCCCATAACCAGGCCTGGACGGACGCCATGCTCACCCAATACGCCGACTTTTTCAGTACGGTGGAATCTTCACCGCTCAATCCGGCCCAGGCGCGCGCGGTGGTCAATGGCGAGCAGTCGCTGCTGGTGCTGGCGGGGGCCGGTAGCGGTAAAACGTCGGTGCTGGTGGCGCGTGCCGGCTGGCTGCTGACGACCGGAGAAGCGGTAGCCGATCAAATACTGCTTCTGGCCTTTGGCCGCAAGGCTGCTCAGGAGATGGACGAACGTATCCAGGAACGCCTTCACACGCGGGATATCACGGCCAGAACCTTCCATGCCCTTGCGCTGCATATTATTCAGCAGGGCAGTAAAAAAGTGCCTTCCATCAGTAAGCTGGAAAACGACGCGCAGGCGCGTCAGGCGCTGTTCATCAAAACGTGGCGCCAGCAGTGCAGTGAGAAAAAGGCGCAGGCGAAAGGGTGGCGGCAGTGGCTGGAAGAGGAGCTCAGCTGGGAGATGCCAGAGGGCAGCTTCTGGCAGGATGACAAACTGGCGCGTCGGCTGGGTTCGCGACTTGACCGCTGGGTCAGCCTGATGCGAATGCACGGTGGAACGCAGGCAGAGATGATTGAAAGCGCGCCGGAGGCGATCCGCGATCTGTTTTCGAAGCGGGTCAAGCTGATGGCTCCGCTGCTGAAAGCCTGGAAAACCGCGCTGAAAGAGGAAAATGCCGTCGATTTCTCCGGTTTGATCCATCAGGCCATCATCATTCTTGAAAAGGGACGTTTTGTCAGCCCGTGGAAACACATTCTGGTGGATGAGTTCCAGGATATCTCTCCGCAGCGTGCTGCACTGCTCTCGGCGCTACGGGCGCAAAATAAACATACGTCGCTGTTTGCGGTGGGGGACGACTGGCAGGCCATCTATCGCTTCAGCGGGGCGCAGCTCTCCCTGACAACCGCGTTCCACCACTATTTTGGCGAAGGGGATCGCAGCGATCTGGACACCACCTACCGCTTCAATTCACGCATTGGTGAGATCGCCAACCGCTTTATCCAGCAAAACCCGCATCAGCTGGCCAAGCCGCTCAATAGCCTGCGCCCAGGGGATAAAAAAGCGGTCACCCTGCTGGCAGATGACCAGCTGGAGCCGCTGCTGGACAAACTCAGTGGCTACGCGAAGCCCGATGAACGTATTCTGGTGCTGGCGCGCTACCATCACCTTAAGCCCGCAGCGCTGGAAAAAGCCGCCACCCGCTGGCCGAAACTGCAGCTTGAATTTATGACAATTCACGCCAGCAAAGGGCAGCAGGCTGACTATGTGATTGTGCTGGGGCTGAAAGAGGGCAGCGACGGTTTCCCGGCCCCGGCCCGCGAGTCGGTGATGGAAGAGGCCCTGCTGCCGGTGCCGGAAGATTTCCCGGATGCCGAAGAGCGGCGTTTGCTGTATGTGGCCATCACCCGCGCGCGGCATCGCGTGTGGCTGCTGTTCAATAAAGAGGAGCCATCCGTGTTTGTCGATATCCTGAAGAGTATTGATGTGCCGGTGGCGCGTAAGCCATAACGATGTCAGGAAAGATTTTCCAGGCCGGGTAAGGCGTAGCCGCCACCCGGCAAAAAAGCTACTTCAGTCTGTCGGAAAGATAACGCTGATAGTCCGGAATAAGGATATCAACCGGCGAGTTAAACTGCGGCGATTCGATGATGAAATCCGCCGTCGACAGGTTTGTCGCCACCGGAATATTCCACACCGTCGCCAGGCGCAGCAGCGCTTTAACATCCGGATCGTGCGGAACCGCGTTCAGCGGGTCCCAGAAGAAGATCAGCACATCAATTTTCCCTTCGGAAATCTGCGCGCCGACCTGCTGATCGCCGCCCATCGGGCCGCTAAGCATGGCATTCACCTGCAGACCCGTTTCGCGCTGGATCAGGTTACCGGTTGTGCCGGTCGCCGACAGGGCGTGCTTTTCCAGCGAAGGCTGATGGCGGCGAACCCAGTTAAGCAGCATTTGTTTACAGTGATCGTGCGCCACAAGAGCAATGTGTTTGCGCTCAGGCAGCGTGCGTGTTGTCAGTTCCATAATCATATCCATCAGGTTAACTGACTACACGATGACGGGAACCGTCTGACGCTGCAAGAGAAAGGCGTAAAAAATGTGGCTTATGATGAAGGTTGTTGTTTTGCCCACTGTAAAAAACGGGCCCGCGTGTCGGGATCGGCCTGCTGGAACCAGAATTTAAGGCGCTGTTCCGTCAGGGTCTGGGACTGGGGAGGAATAACGTCCAGTTCAGAGACGCCGGATAAAAGCGTACTGTCATCCGCCATCATGGTGGCAAACTGCGGAAGCGATGCGCGTTTTCCCGCTTTGTTATAGGTCTGGGTCGCGGCCTCGTAATCCGGGCCTTTCGGCGAGGTCGTTAACGCCAGAATATCCAGCTTCACCGGAATCGGCATCGCATTCCCGTCCAGCAGTTCAACGCGGGGTGAAGCGTCAAAGGCCGCAGATTCCTTCTCCGTTTCAAGGCGAGGCAGGGTGATGTTCACCTGACTGATTTGCCGGGTATTAAAGCTGACGATCAGCGGCGGGGAGAGGTACATCCGTTGCTCGTGATTAGCCAGACCGATCGACTTTTCTACCCGAAAGACCAGCTGATGCGGCCCGTTATCTAACTCGATGCTGTCTGCACCGCGCAATAACGAGCTGGAGACCTTTTTTCCGTCCAGTACAAGAAGATCAATGTCGGTAGAGAGCCGGAGCGTGGTAGCAAAAACGCAGACCGGCATCACTAACGCAATCAGGGCAGTGGCAATACCGGTTTTCATAGAAGGCTCCCGTCAGAAATCCTGTCGCCGCATTAATGTATCTAAATTTTTCGATAATCACGTTTACTAACATATAGACATATTTCGCCGTTTTGCCCTCATGCATCTGTATGGGATGGATGGTTGAGATGTGCGGTTTGGCGTACACTTTTAAAAAAGCCAGGAGAAAAACCATGAAAGAGAACGATATTGCCGAGATTCTGACATCCACGCGTACCATTGCGCTGGTGGGCGCGAGCGATAAACCCGATCGTCCCAGCTATCGGGTGATGAAATACCTTCTCGATCAGGGCTATCACGTTATCCCGGTCTCGCCAAAAGTGGCGGGGAAAACATTGCTGGGTCAGCAGGGTTACGCCACACTCGCGGACGTGCCGGAAAAAATTGATATGGTCGATGTCTTCCGTAATTCCGAGGCAGCGTGGGAAGTGGCGCAGGACGCTATCGCCGTAGGGGCGAAAACGCTGTGGATGCAGCTGGGCGTGATTAACGAGCAGGCCGCCGTGCTGGCGCGGGATGCGGGGTTGAAGGTCGTCATGGATCGCTGTCCGGCGATCGACATCCCCCGTCTGGGGCTGGCGAAGTAATAAAAAAAAGCCCGTTATCGGGCTTTTTTTACACGCTTAGTTCCGCAGGCGCGGAGCCTGTAACTGTTTGCGGATAGTCTGAGCAAGTTCATCCATTGTGGGTTGCTCCGGATGCTCTTCCTGCAGCTCGCTACTCAGCTGCGCTTCGGCCAGATAGGTGTGAACGGGTTGTCCATCATCACCTTCCATTACCACATGGTACCAGGGCGCGGCGCGAAGCTCTGCGTTCACCGCCAGCTCGTCTGCTGACGGTTCATCAAGGGAATACTCCGGGTCGATATCCACGACCACACCCAAATACCCTAGCAAAGTGTGGCGGACCTGCTGGCCGATACCGAATTTGCTGGCAATCATAGTCACCTCCCGGGAAATACGACTTACACGTTATGTGCGGGCAATATTTCTCTTTTCAAGTTACATGACGCGACAGGCAAACCCTTTCAGATACAGTCCTTCCGGGTAGGTAGCAATCACGGGGTGATCGGCTGCCTGACGGAACTGCTCTATAAATTGTACATCACGACCAGCATCTATTGCGGCATCGGCGATGATTTTCTGAAATAAATCTGTGGTCATCAGGCCGGAGCAGGAGAAGGTGAGCAGAACCCCGCTCGGGTTCAGCAGCTGGATAGCCAGCATGTTGATATCTTTATACCCGCGGCACGCGCCCATCAGCTGGCTTTTGTTTTCCACAAACTTCGGCGGATCCATCACGATGACGTCGAACTTCTCGCCCTGATCGCGATATTTACGCAGCAGCTTGAACACGTCATCGCGGACAAACTCCGCTTTGCTCAAGTCCAGCTTGTTGAGCTCGACGTTCTGTTTTGCCACGTCCAGCGCTTCCTGCGACGTGTCCACGCTTACCACCTGGGCACAGCCGCCCATCAGCGCCGAAACGGCAAAACCGCCGGTATAGGAGAAGCAGTTCAGCACGCGTTTGTCGGCAACGTACTGACGCGTAGCCAGACGGCTGTCGCGCTGGTCGAGGTAGTAACCCGTTTTGTGCCCGCCCTGAATATCCACCAGCAGCTTCATGCCGTGCTCTTCAATCGTCAGCAGGGCCGGTGGCAGTTCGCCCGTTACGGGCCCCTGAGTCAGCTCCATGCCTTCTTTTTTGCGCACCGCCACATCGCTGCGGTCGTAAATGGCGCATTCCGGGAACAGCGTTTGCAGCGCGCTGATCAGCGCGGCACGCTGGTATTCCGCTCCGGCGCTCAGGAGTTGCAGCACCAGGAAGTTACCGAAGCGATCGATGGTCACGCCCGGCAGGCCGTCGGACTCACCGGCAATCAGGCGGTAGCTGTCCAGCCCGTCGCGTTTTGCCAGCCAGTCGCGCCACTGCTGCGCCTGCTGCAGACGGCGAACGAAGAAGTCGATGTCGATGGTTTCATCTTTATCAAACGTCCAGACGCGAGCGCGGATCTGGGACGCTGGCGAGTAGGCGCCTCGCGCTAACCATTTCCCCTGATGGTCAACGATATCAATGGTTTCACCGAGGCTGGCTTTGCCTTCCATACGGGCAACCGCGCCGGAAAAGACCCAGGGATGACGGCGCAGTAATGATTTCTCGCGCCCTTTGGCTAACACTAAACGTACACTCATAATTTGCTGTTCTGTCGATTTCAGGAAATGGCGCGTAGATTACCACATTCAGCAAGGCGCAATCATCTGCGGATACCGTTGAGCGTTTCGGCACAAAATTAAATCGCTTAGGCACATTCCGGCATTGCAGCAGGCTTTACAGTAGGGCTTCCGGTACAGCAGAGGGAGCACCCATGAAAAAGCGCAGTGTGATAGCCATAGCCGCTCTGGCGGCGATGAGTTTTCAGGTTTTAGCAACAACGCCTTTCGACGTCACCAGCCGGGATATTTCCGGCGAAAGGCGGCTGGCGCAACAGCAGGTATTTGAGGGATTTGGCTGCCACGGTGGGAATATCTCACCGCAGCTGGCATGGAAAAATCCGCCTGCCGGTACGAAAAGTTTTGCCGTCACGGTATATGACCCGGATGCGCCCACCGGCAGCGGCTGGTGGCACTGGACCGTAGCCAATATTCCGGCGAAGACAATGACGCTGCCCGCTGATGCCGGTAACCCGAACGGCGAGAAATTACCTGCCGGCGTTGTGCAGGGGCGTAATGATTTCGGCTATTCTGGATTCGGCGGCGCATGTCCACCCGAAGGGGACAAGCCTCACCGCTATCAGATTACCGTCTGGGCCCTGGTCGTGGATAAACTGCCCGTCGACAACAATGCCAGCGGCGCGCTGGTCGGTTTTATGCTCAATAGTCACGTTCTGGCAAAGGCTCAGTTAACAGCAACCTACAGCAGATAAGGATGGCAGGGTGCAGGAGTTTCATTTTCGACATAACCATCTTACCGCGGGTGAAGTGACTGCCAGCAAAATGCATCGCCTGCACCAGGTTAAACTGTTTTTTCCGGCTATTTGTCATATCACTCACGGCACTAAGGTGATAGTTCAGGATGATAACCGCCTGGAGGCGACACGGGATGAGCTCATTATTATCCCGGCCAATACGGCGATGGAGATTATCAATCAGCCTGTAAACGGTCTGTTTCACTCGGATTTGCTGATGTTATCCCCGGAGATCGTCGCCGAGTTTAAGGCGCAGTACCTGAAATCCTGGCCGCGCACGACGCTGCATTCGCTCTGCGCCCCGCTGAGCGAGGGGTTGGCGTTTATGTGGGACAATCTGCTGCACGCCGTGCGTCAGGATTTACCGGAGGCGCTACAAAAGCATCAGGCTTTCGGCCTTTTGCTGGCCCTGCTGCACGATGGCGTGGCGGGTCCGCTGCTTGTTGAGCGCAACAGTAACCTGACCGAGCAGGTGCGGCAATTCATTATGCTATCGCCCGCCAGAGACTGGACCGCGCAGGACGTTGCCAGCCGTCTGGCCTTAAGCGTGCCGACGCTGCGCAGACGCTTGCGTGAAGAGTCGCAGAGTTTTCGCCAGATCGTGGAGGAGGTGAGGATGGCCGTTGCTTTGTCACAGCTCCAGTCAACCCGATTACCAATTGGCGAAATCGCATTACAATGTGGGTATCTTTCCAGCTCTCGTTTCACCGCCCGTTTCCGGCAGCACTATGGCTGTTTGCCGAAAACGCTACGTTAAGGAGAAGAAAAATGTCCAAAATCTGCATTATTGCCTGGGTTCACGGCGTTGTTCAGGGCGTGGGGTTCCGCTACAGCACCCAGCGCGAAGCGGTTGAGCTTGGGCTCACGGGATACGCGCGAAATAGGGACGACGGCAGCGTTGAGGTGGTCGCCTGCGGCGAAGCGGAGCAGGTCGACAAGCTGGTGGCGTGGCTGAAAGCGGGCGGGCCGCGCAGCGCACGGGTTGATAAGGTGTTAACGGAACCGCATCAACCCGGGCGCGAATACGTAAACTTCGGGATTCGGTATTAAATACACTTCACCGGCTTAGGCAGGCCGGCAATTTTGGTGGCCTGTTTTGCCGGGCCTTTCGGGAACAGACGATACAGATAGCGGCTGTTGCCTTTCTCTTCGCCGAACTTATTGGCCATGGCTTTAACCAGCATGCGGATCGCCGGAGAGGTGTTGAATTCAAGATAGAACTCGCGAACAAAACGCACCACTTCCCAGTGTTCGGGGGAGAGGGTAATCCCTTCGTTTTCCGCAATTTTCTCCGCCAGCGGCTCGCTCCAGAGCGTCGTATCTTTCAGATAGCCTTCGCTATCGGTCTCAATTTCCTGGCCTGCAAAAATGAACATAATCTTCTGTCGTCTGTGAAAAAAACGGCGACAGTGTAGCAAAAAAGCCGCCGAAGGATAAGCCGTGCCCTACAGGAGCAGTTGCAGCAGATTGTTGGCATTAAGCTTTTTCAGCGCGTTGCATTTATGGGTCGAAACCTGCTTCTCAGACATACGCGTCACGATGGCAATGTGGCGTACCGGCAAGCCGGTAAGCATCAGATCGAGCACGTTGAATTCAAGGCCGGTAAGACAGCAGTCAAGACTTCGGACGCGGCGAGGCTCTTTTGCCAGCAAATATGCCGCATCAGCGACGGCGATCCGGTCATCGATGATATAAAGGGTCAACGTACTGAAACGCTTGCGTAAATGCGTCGCCAGCGCCCACCCCTTTTCATTGCAGACCAGATACAGGCTGCCTTGCCAGCGGGCGGCTTCCAGTCTGAGCAAAATGTTTATCAATGCCTGATGCGTACCCGCCACGGAAAAACGGCAGCGTACGACAACCACGCGGCGGGTAAGCAGCGCTGGCTGCCATTGCACGGTGTCGCTTTGGACCTCTGGCTGAACGCCCCGACGCAGCAGCGCGTAGCGCAACCCTTCGGCGTAAAATCGATTATTGTCGAGAATAGCGTAACTCACGGTGACCTCGTTATAACGTGCTGGGCGTATAGATAACGCGCAGCGTGCCGGTATAGTCGCCCGCGTTTTTGCTGCTGGCGGCAAACGCGGGGGTTTTCAGGATAATAGGGGCAGGGATGCACAATACGCTCTCGCGTCCGCCGGGCAGCACGACCTGACGCAGATGCTGCGGATCGTTCGTGCCTTGCCAGACCAGGGTTTTACCGTTCGCGACGGCTTCGGTTGCGCCTGTTATTGGATTGGTGACGGAGACCCGATAATCGAGACGATCCCGCGCATCGGTCTGGCTACCGCCGCGTCGCCTGATTGAAAACGCGCCTTCGGCACGATCCGCTGAGGGGAGTCCGTCATCCTCAAAGCGAAGATAGGCGCGGGTGCTGGTACTGTTTTTGCCGTCGTACAGGCACATATCCAGCGAGTTTTCACCCTGGATCTCACTACCTCCCGGCCGCCCCGGGAAGTTGGTCAGGTTGAGGTTAACGATGGGCGTTGAGTGCGGAAATGCCGGCAGATAAATCTGCTGATTACCCGGATCGACCACCTCAATGCGAATGTTTGCCTGCCACCTGGCGATGGTGAGGTAGCCAGGGCATCCGACGTTTACGTCATTGAAGTTCCCGCCACAGTCGGCGCTCCCCCATTGACGCAGGTTCTGCTTCAGCGTTGCGGTCCAGATCCCCGGCAGGGCGAGCTTATCCAGTTCGCTTTTCACAATATAGAAATCGAAATAGGGCTCTCTGTTCCAGGCGCTGAGATCGCCCGTTCCCCCTGTGACAAAACTGGCGAAGGTAAAGACTTTATTGTTGATAAACATGTAGTGATCGCCATATACCTTTATATCCACCGTCTTGCTGGTGAGGGCATGCGTGAAACGTAAATTGATGGCATAGGGCGCGGCCGGGTTAGCTGAGAACCAGACCGGTGAGTTCATGCAGGCCCCATTCGTGGTATCAGTTCGGGACACACAGGTCAGGGTATTACGTCCCCACTTTTGCGGGTCGGCGAGGTCATAGCCGCCCGATTCATGAAACCAGATATCGAAACGCGCAGGCGGTGCCGTACGATCGAAGCTGATCCCAACGCTGGTGTTTCGTCCCGCAGGGGCGCCCGCCAGCGCCTGGCCTGTCCACAGGCTTAAGAACAGTAAAATAAAGAAGCACTTAATCACATCATTTCCCTTTAGTGAGGTTGTCGGCGTTCATGGCAGTTGGACCGGCAGGTACCGATCGTCCGGCGAGCATCAGCTGCGCCTGCTGCTGGACGGCATCCGGCAGGGCGGAGAAGGTTAACTCCCGGCAAGGAATTGAGCCGACATAGCGCACCACGTCGCGCATACTTTTCACGTTGAGTTCGCACTGATAAAACTGCTGCTGGCGCACCAGGTAGAGGTTATGCAGCAGGGCATCACTCTGGGCGCTGAATCCGCCGTTGCCAAGATCGCTCCAGCCGTTAACGTTCAGCGGCACGCCACCGATAAACGGCGAATGACGCTCGTCGGTTAACTGGCCGAGCCAGGTGTAGCTTGCGGTGGTTTGCACATCCCGACGCAGCAGTTTGCCAGGCACCATAAACAGCGTTCTGCTGCCTGAACCTTGCGTGATCTCACTGCTGGCTCCCCGGGATACGTCCAGCGATTCGTTAATCGTCAACGTTGTCTGCTGGTAGCCCGGCACTGCGAAGAGGGCGCGGCTATTGCCCGGAATGTCTGCGCTCCCGCTGTTATCCAGCGACACGGCAACGCTCGGAGCCTGGGTATCTTCCGGTGTGGCAACGTTAACCGCGACGGCGGAAGCAGGACGACCGTCGCTCCAGCGTCCCAGCCACAGGCCAGAGTGCGACAGCGCAAGGGTCGAGCTGTAGTTGCCGCTGCTGCTCAGCGTATGGCGCCTGTCCTGACGATCCCAGGCGTCGCTGACGGTCAGGCTGCCGTTGCCGTATCGCCCGCCCTGGCGCGTATAGGCTGAGGTATTCAGCGAGTCGCTGTTAATGCCCGACGCGCTCAGACCGTACTCATTTTCGCCGCGTGCATCGGCGTACCAGTTATGCGCCACGTTGTAGCTCAGCTGATTTTTTTCACGCTGCTGGTGCTGCCAGGTCGCGCCCAAAGAGGTATAGCTCGACGCATCACCCTGACGGTTATGCGCCATGGACAGGCTCACGCTCAGGTAGCCGCCTTTGTCCCTGCCGTCGCGGGCGTCATCGTGACGCATGAACAGGTTAATGCTGCTGTTAATGTTGAGGCCTCGGGTGCTAAAGGCATTGCTCAGCCCTCCCTGCCAGGCGCGCGAGCGCGAGCGGGTCATATAGACCGATTCCCACGGCAAACCCGCATCGTGGCGATCGTCGCTGTCCGGGAGCTCCCGACGTGAAACGTACCGTCCTTCGTTGCGGTTATCCGAATATCCGAGGCTCGCATACCAGGCGCCGACAGGGACGGAAAACATCACCGAGAGGGTGCGATAGCAGCCGTTCACGGCGTCAAACCCCGCGCTTCGGGTGTTGCAGTTTTCCGCTGATAGCGCGTTGCGATAGAGGCTCAGCGAAAAACCGTCGTTGTAGCTGATTTGCTGAATATTGCCGCGCTGGCCTTCGCTGCCGTAAAGGTAGCTAAACCGGGTACTCAGCACGCCGTCGATCGGGCCCGCGTTGAAGCCCCGGCTCCAGTCGAGCGCATTTTCCAGGAAACGCTGGTTTTTCTTTATCGTTGCTCCGCTGGTCAGCGCCAGGGTCGGGGTGACGGGCAGGCGCACACCCGCCTGCGCAACCGCGCTGCGTTCTTCGTTCCGATCGCTATTGTCGGTTTCACCCGCCTGCAGGAACCACTCGACGCGGTCGAATGGCGTAATGCCGGTTCGGGTAAACGGCACCTGCTCGGTACGCGTCAGCCGGTTATTTTCATAGACCGACAGCGTGACGGTGTAGCTCCCGTCCGGAAACGATCGCGTGTCGAGGGTTTGCGCCCCGGCATTCAGGTAAAAGCTGGCCAGCAGCTGATTGCCACGGCGGGCGTCGATACGCGCGTCATGGGAAAGCAGTACGGTGACAGGAGTTCCCTTTGACTGCTGAACCGGATTAATCCACGCCCGTGTTGAACCCGTGCGCAGACCGCGAATTTTGCCCAGCGGCAGCTGGCTGAGGTTGATATTCCCGCCGGCATTACTGAACAGATCGCGGGTATCCATCTCGCCCAGCTGGACATAGTACTGACGCAGGATATCCTGGCGGAACCAGGCGTTGTTGACGGTGATTTCCTGCTGCTGCTGACGCCGTGAACGCTGTCCCAGCCAGGTCCAGTCGAGATTAACATAGCCGTCCTGCGTGAGCGCCAGCGCGCCGTTGCCCTGCACGGTAGCCGACTGATAATCCCTGTCGGCAACGAAGTTAATATTCTGCTGATGGATCAGCGCATTTTCGGTGTCCTGCGTGGGCTGATACCACTGATTTTCCGCGGTGGCTTTAGGCAGAAATTTCTTGTCCAAAAACAGGCTAATACGGGCGTTATTCTCATCATAGATAATGGCCGCGCGGTCGGTATCAATGTAATCGCAGCCCGCTGCGGAGCCGTTGCTGCTGCAGGCCAGGTTGCCGTTACGGGCAAGCGGAACGGCCAGCGCGGCAGACACGGTGCCAACGAGAGCAGGGTCGTCGTTAAACCGTCGTTTGATGGCCGCAACCACGGTTTCAGGTGCGACAAAACTGACCGTTTCAAGCGTGATATCCGTTTCAAAAAGTCCAAGCGACTCGCCGTAGAGGTTGACCTCTGTCCACAGGCGCTGCGTTTTCGCCAGATCTTCAAAACCTGCCGGGACGGCCATCCCGGCGCAGGCGAGTTGGATGGATGCGGGTAACAAAGCAACAAAGAGGAGAGTATTTCTGTGAAACGCCATGAACGAGCCTCGACATCATCCTGACGTCAGAGGGTGGGCACCCTCTGACGTTATTCCTTAGGTGCTGTGGTGTTACGCACCGCCTTCCGTGGTAGTCGCCTGCGTCAGCATCAGGCTGACAACGCCGCTGTACTGACCGGTTTTCAGAATGCCTTTGGTGGTCTGAGAAATGGTCAGCGGCAGTACCGCTGAACCGTTTTCAATGCTTCCCGGGAACAGTTCGGTACCGGTATATTCCACATCGGCGGTAGAGAGGGTTTTGTCGCCCAGCTTCACCGTCATTGGGATGGTCTCAGCACCGTCGGCATTTGCCAGCTTCGCGGCGCTTACCAGACGGACTTTCACGTTGCTGGTGGCGGAGTTAGACCACACCTTGGTATTCAGGCGATAGCTTTCCAGACCGCGGCCAGGCAGATACTGCATATCGATGCTTGCCGGCAGCGGCGTGTTATCGGCCTGGGTCATGTCCAGCTGTGAATCAACGCTGGCGTTGACGGTAATATCTTTTTGGATCGCCAGCGCGCTAACGGACGTGGTCATCGCGGCAACAATCATCAGAGGTTTAAAGTACTTACGCATTGATATCTCCATATTTACAAATGAGCACCCTGGCTCTTTAAACAAACCCTTTGGGGTCTTTACGGTAACGTCGTGTTATTGCACGACGGGTAAATCAGCTTCTTCAGCGGTTTTATTCACCCAGTTGAAGTAGCGGAATTTATATTTCTGGCCTTGTGTATTTGTGAGCGTTTTTAATTTCCGTTCGGTATCCGGATAAATCGTCGCGTCTTCTTTAACCCATTTACACGACGAATCTGCGTCACAAATACCGATCTCTCTCAGCGGCACGCGCAGCGTACCGTTGTTTTTTAACGTGCCCCTGCGAGGGTCTATCGAGAGTGAAACCACACTTTTTTCCGGGGCGAGGTGGATCAGGGCGCCCCAGATCACATTGACGCCCAATGTCGCCGTCGCAGCCGGGCTTTCTGCCTTGCCGGGAATAATGCTGTCAGGCTGCTTTACCCCTTCAAAATAGACGCGCCAGGTGGTCTCTTTTTCCGGTGGCGTAAGCGATACCAGACGAACGACGCGCATTGCGCCTGCCGCAAGAGCAAATTTTTCGGGCGTGACAACAACGCCACCTTCTTTCCACGAGGCCACATCAATCTCTTTTTCCTGGGCCGTGCCGGGATTAAGAATTTTCTTTTGCCTCACCCGAATGAACTGAATATCATCCGTTTTCGACGCTACCTTAATTTGTGCCGCACCGGACCTGTCCACATTCAGTTCCATGGGGTACACGCTCATATTGGCCATTGCCATTTCTGAGAAAAATGGCAATGACAGCGCGGCGACATAAAAGGCGGTTGTCATGTTCACTCTATTTTTCTGTTTCACATTCAGTCTGCCTGCTCTGAGTTCATCGGCGGCGCGTTAACACCAGGACACCGTCTGCTTTCGTATTGCTTCAGGGCAGGGAAACTTTAACCAGAACAGCGGTTTGTGAAAATTTGTATTAATTAACTCGTTAAATACAGGTTTTTATCCTGCTTTTCTGTCTTTAAGGTTGTATAGTTAAGCGAAAATACCGCGACCAGGGATAGGAAGAAAATTCCTTCTGATGAAAAAATAAGCAGGTCAGGAGGCGGTTTTCATGTCGATGTACCAGGGATTAAAAAAGCATGCGGTAACAGCCGAGAATAAAAGATGTTTTTTATATGCAATAATTCGTTGTTATTCGATCCTGAAGCACACGCAATAAGTCTTGTTGGACAACCAGAATCTGTATTAACGCTTTCGGCACCAGCCGTGCGGCTTTTGCAGGAATTTATAAAACACAAAGGGCACGACCTGAGTCGGGAGGAATTGATCACTCGCGTTTGGGAGGAATTTGGCTTTACGCCATCGGGAAATAATCTCAATAAAGCGGTAAGCGAATTACGTAAAAGCTTCCAGTCTCTGGGAGAGGGGCACGAATTTATTGTGACCGTACCCCGTTACGGATTTCGCTTTGATGCTGAGGTGATTTTTCAGCCGGGGGAGAATATTCCATCCGTCGATCCGCAACCCTCGGTCGCACCGCAAGAAGTAAAGCCTCAACGCGCCTCCATGAAAAAATGGGCGATTGTGGCCGTATTGATCGTCGCTGCGCTGGGGACGAGCCTCTACTTCAGCCGACAGCAGGGGATTTTCATTCCGGCGAAACTCAAGCCGGTTAAGGAAAAAATCGCGCGTTGCAGCATCTGGATTATCAACGATCACGGACGACCGCTGGTGCTATCGAAATTAGCGGAGCGGCTGGAGGCTAATAACGTGGCGTGCGGACGGGAGGAGTACGACATTTATTATTTCAGCGCCCGTTTTACTATTTCCGCTGCAGATGAGGTGTTTATTGGTGCCTGCCCGGTCAGCAAAACCAGCCTGTGTAAAACCATACGTTATAAAAGCGGGGCACAAAAATGAAAATAAAACTTCTTTTTGGCGTGGGCGGTGTCCTGGTTGGTTGTTCGCTGGCATTTTTTTACTATTCCGGCAGCGTGGGTAAAAAGGATGTGCTGGCCTGCAGCACTGAATTTAATTTCACGCGCAATGAGGGAAAAGCCAGTGAAGTGAAGGTCAATACCGTTGCCCAGTTCTATTTTCATCGGGACGGTACCGGGTTGACCACCTATAAAGGCGCAGCAAGGGCTGGCGGGCAATGTTTGATCGTTGACAGGGATGTGGATTTTACCTGGCAGCAGCGGGACGATGATAACGTCATCGTATTGAGCTACACCAAAACCTGGCGTCGGCACAATGACAATACGCCTGATGCTCAGTGGGGTAGCTTCGCCAATCCGACCGCTCGCTACTACCTTACAATCTCTGAACTCTCGCCTTCCGTGTGGCTGATTCAGGACCGGCGCTATCCCACCTATATTTGCCGGGGTGAGTAGGGCATAAAAAAAGGAGAATGCCACAGGCATTCTCCTTTTTCGTATCCGTTGTGCTTAATCGCGGCTGGCGAAGCCCAGGATGCTCAACAGGCTGACGAAGATGTTGTACAGCGACACATACAGGCTCACGGTGGCGCGGATATAGTTCGTCTCGCCGCCGCGAATGATGTTGCTGGTTTCAAACAGGATCGCGCCTGAAGAAATCAGAATAAACACGGCGCTGATCGCCAGATGCAGGGCAGGCAGCTGCAGGAAGATGTTTGCCACCATGCCCACCAGCACTACCACAACACCCGCCATCAGCATACCGCCGAGGAAGGACATGTCCTTACGCGTGGTCAGCACGTAGGCCGAGCAGCAGAAGAACACCAGCGCGGTACCGCCCAGCGCCATGCCGATAAGGTCACCCATACCGGCAGACAGATACGCATTCAGCATCGGCCCCAGGATGTAGCCCAGGAAGCCGGTGAAGGCAAACGCGGACAGAATGCCGACGGGCTTGTCAGCGGTTTTGTAGGTCAGGAACATCAGACCATACATACCCACCAGCGTCAGGATCAGCCCCGGAGACGGCAGCATCAGCACGGTGCTGGCGGTGGCGGTGATCGCTGAGAAAGCCAGCGTCAGGCTGAGCATGAAATAGGTATTGCGCAGCACCTTATGGGTGCTGAGTAGCGATGTGCGGTCGCGTGAAGAAGTAATTATACGATCCATGAGTCACTCTCTTATGACAGATGTAATTAGTGGAAAGAATAGGAAACGGCACGCCGGTCTCAAAGTGGTTTTACCCATCTTTACTCAGCACGTTAGCGCTGTAGGCGGTTATTTCTTCTGCAGAAATCCGTTTCGCCAGTATGAACAACGGTTTGCGACAATTTACCAGATCAAGCTCTTATAGGTTACTGAAAAATATTGCGTTATTACCATTCGAACGCTAAGAGTTATTTCCGGATCGTCATAAAACAGACTATAAGGCGAAGGAAATGAAACCACAAACACGCACTCACTTTACGCTCTCTTTGTTAACCGCAGGGATCCTGTGCGCCAGCACGGCAGCCTGGGCGGCTAACGTGCCGGCAGGAACCGCGCTGGCCGACAAACAGGAACTGGTCAGAAACAACGGCAGTGAACCGGCTTCGCTCGACCCGCATAAAGTCGAAAGCGATGTCGAATTCAATATTATCAGTGATTTATTCGAAGGGCTGGTGGGCGTTTCCCCGGCAGGAGAAGTTCAACCCCGACTGGCGGAAAAATGGGAGAACAAGGACAACACCGTCTGGACGTTCCATTTGCGCCCGGGCATCACCTGGAGCGACGGCACGGCGATTACCGCTGAGGATGTGGTCTGGAGCTGGCAGCGCCTGATCGATCCGAAAACGGCTTCGCCGTATGCCAGCTATCCGGGCAACATGCATATCGTCAACGCGGCCGATATTGCTCAGGGAAAAAAAGCGCCCGATACGCTGGGCGTAAAAGCGATTAACGACACCACGCTGGAAGTGACGCTCACGCAGCCAAACGCGGCCTTCCTCGCGATGCTGGCGCACCCGTCACTGGTGCCGGTGGATAAAGTGCTGATTGGCCGCTTCGGGGATAAGTGGACCAAGCCGGAGCATTTCGTGAGCAGCGGGGCGTATAAGCTGTCGCAGTGGGTGGTCAACGAACGCATCGTGGCAGAGCGCAACCCGCGCTACTGGGATAACGCGCATACCGTGATTAACAAAGTCACCTACCTGCCCATCACGTCCGAGGCCTCGGATGTGAACCGCTATAAGGCGGGCGAAATTGACATCGTGTACACGGTGCCGATTAACCAGTTTGCCCAGCTCAAGAAAACCCTCGGCAGCGAGCTGGACGTTTCACCTCAGCTTGCGACCTATTATTACGAATTCAATACCACCCGGCCGCCGTTTAACGACGCGCGCGTGCGTAAGGCGCTCAACATGGCGCTGGATAAAGACATCATTGCCGGAAAAGTATTAGGGCAGGGGCAGCGCCCTGCGTGGCTCATCAGCCAGCCGGATATCGGCGGCGTGAAGCTACAGAACCCGGATTACGCCAGCTGGCCGCTTGACAAGCGCATCGCGGAGGCGAAAAAGCTGCTGAACGAGGCCGGATATAACGCCAGCCATCCTCTGAGCTTCAACCTGCTCTACAACACCTCTGAATCGCACCAGCGCATCGCGATTGCGGCCAGCTCCATGTGGAAGAAAAACCTTGGCGTGGAGGCAAATCTGCAAAACCAGGAGTGGAAAACCATGCTGGATACCATGCACACCCACAACTTTGACGCGGTGCGGTACGCGTGGATTGCCGATTACGACGATGCGGCGACCTTCCTGAACAACTTCCGCTCTGGCGACAGCGAAAACACCAGCCAGTACAGCAATCCGGACTACGATCGGGCGCTGCTCGATGCCGCAAAAGCCAAATCAGCGGAAGAGCGGGGTAAGTTCTACCAGAAGGCGGAAGATCTGCTGGGGCGTGATGTGCCAGCTATTCCGGTTTATCACTACGTCCGCACGCACCTGGTGAAACCGTGGGTAGGCGGATTTACGCCGGATAAGCTGGGGTACTATTTCACGAAAGACATGTACATCAAAAAACACTAGGCCTGTGCTGATAAAATCGTCGATGTGTCGTCAGTTCAACCGATTAAACACGTTTTGACTATTTTTACAGCGAACGAGTGCAGCCACTCTTTACAGCTCGCGGTGAGGTGTTTATAGTTCGCCTCACTTAGGAAGTGTGGCCGAGCGGTTGAAGGCACCGGTCTTGAAAACCGGCGACCCGAAAGGGTTCCAGAGTTCGAATCTCTGCGCTTCCGCCAGATATAAACCCCAGGTTACTCGTTAACCTGGTTTTTTTTTTTTGCCTTAATGCGGGTTTGTCTGTCACCAGATTCTGGCCATTCCTTCGCTTTCCGGGCGAACGAGCGTAAAACCAAATTTTGCATAAAGCTCAGGCACATCCGCCATTAAACAAACGTAGGCCCCTTTACAGGCATTGGTATCCAGCCAGGCTACAAGCGTTTCCATAATGACTCTGCCAAGCCCTTTCCCCTGATAAAGGGGATCAACGGCGACATCGACAATATCGAAATTCAACGCACCGTCCCCCACGATTCGCCCCATACCCACTGGTTTACCCTCATACAGAATATGCATGCCGTAACAGCTGCCAGGCAGTGCTTTCCGGGCTGCCTCCAGAGGACGAGGGCTGAGGCCCGAGATTTCGCGCAGCCGACAAAACGCTTCTGCAGTGGGGACGGTCTCAACAACGGTATAGTTATCAGGCATAAAAAAGCTCCAGTCAGTGTCCATCAGGGGATCCCAGTCTGGCAGTAAAACTGACTAAACACGATTTTTAGGATCGATCCGCCTCACACTTTTAAGACTCTGCTATTTCCCTGTAAAAAACAGGCGTTATCATTCATCCCGTAAATATATTGCTATCTCTTACCGAGGCTTTGATGCTGGAGAATGTTTTCATCAGATAATCAGTTTCCCGCCCTTTTCAGGACGGACTGGTTATCGCTGCGCTTAAACCTTACGCGCGCACCTGCGGGTGTGGGCTCGTTTTTACGCATGATGATTACACAGGTTTTCCAGTATGAATTTATCCCGTCAGGAACAACGCACCTTACACGTTCTCGCTAAAGGTGGACGTATTGTGCACGTCCGCGACAGCTCTGGCCGCGTCACTTCCGTTGAGTGCTACACCCGTGAAGGGCTGGTGCTGAGCGACTGCACGCTTAGCGTCTTTAAAAAACTCCGCACCAAAAAGCTGATCCGTTCCGTGAACGGGCAGCCTTACCGCATCAACACTACCGGGCTTAACAACGTTCGCGCCCAGCTGGATAATCGCTAAGCGGAATAAACAACGCCACCCGCGGGTGGCGTTCATGCATTGAACTGGGCAATTCAGGGATATCGTTGCGGATGCAGGAATGTTGGCCGGGTAAGCGCAGCGCCACCCGGCAATAAAGGCGACGTTTAAGAGCGGATAAAGGCCAGAATGTCCGCGTTGATGGTATCCGCGTGCGTGGTATGCATCCCGTGCGGGAAGCCCGGATAAATTTTCAGTACGCTGTTCGCCAGCAGCTTGTCCTGCAGCAGGGCTGCATTCTTATACGGCACGACCTGATCGTCATCGCCCTGCAACACCAGAACGGGAACCGTGATGGTTTTTAGATCCTCCGTCTGGTCGGTCTCTGAAAATGCCTTAATCCCCTCGTAGTGGGCCTTGGCGCTGCCGATCATTCCCTGACGCCACCAGTTTTGAATCGTGCCCTGTGAAACGTCCGCGCCATCCCGATTAAAGCCGTAGAACGGACCGCTGGCGACGTCGAGGTAAAACTGGGCGCGGTTAGCCGCCAGCGCTTTGCGGAAGCCGTCGAAAACCTCGATGGGCGTACCGCCGGGGTTACCGTCCGTTTTGACCATCAGCGGCGGCACGGCGCTGACGAGCACCGCTTTGGCGACGCGCCCCTGCGGTTGCCCGTACTGCGCAACATAGCGGGCGACCTGTCCGCCGCCGGTGGAGTGACCGACGTGCACGGCATTGCGCAGGTCCAGGCTTTCAACCACGGCCGACGCGTCGGCCGCGTAATGATCCATATCGTGGCCTTCACTTACCTGGTCCGAACGCCCGTGACCACGACGATCGATAGCGATAACGCGATAGCCTTCTGCGAGGAAGAAGAGCATCTGGTTATCCCAGTCATCGGCACTTAGCGGCCAGCCGTGGTGGAAAACGATGGGTTGAGCCTCTTTTGGGCCCCAGTCTTTGTAGTAAATATTGACGCCGTCTTTCGTTGTTACGAATGCCATACCGCAGACTCCTCTGTTAAAGGCAAAACGTTCCCCGGCTGAGCGCACAGCGAATCATTAATGCCTTAATTAAGTTGGCTTTTTTCTCTTTCCCGTACCGACAGTACTCCTAAAGTGTAGGAGAAATAGTAAAAGCAGTCGGTTTCATTCCTGTGAAAAGGAGCAGAACAGCGTTCAGGGGGAGGGGGAACGAATGAAGGCTCTGGAGAGATCCTCCTGAGCCTTCAGGGCAGCATTAACAGCAGGGGCGTTTAGCGGTTTTCTTCAATATAGCGGGCCAGGTCCGCCGGGGTTTTTAGCACCGTCGCCACGTCAGTTGGCGGGATCATGCAGCCGTAAACGTCCTGCACTTCCAGCACCATATCGACCGCCAGGATGGAGTCGAGAATGTCGGATTCAATCAGTTCATCGTGAAAGCCCACCTTGCGGGATAACACTTTTTCGAACAGGGCGAGAATTTCTTGTTCCATAATTTTTCCTGGAGTCATTAATTTGTGCGGGCGTAAGCGTCCAGCAGCTTGCGGTCAATTTTGCCGTTAGGATTCAGCGGCAAAGCGTCTTTTACGATAATTTGTGAAGGCACCATATAGTGCGGAACGACCTTCGACAGCGATGTTTTGATGGTGTCCGGCGCCATATCCGTCACGCAGAACGCGGCAATGCGCAGTACGCTGCCGCAGGATTTCATCAGCGGCAGGACCACCGCTTCGTTGATGCCGGACATGGCCAGCAGGCGGTTCTCGATCTCGTTGATTTCAATACGGTAGCCGTTCAGTTTGACCTGGCTGTCGTTGCGGCCCTGACAGTAGATCAGCCCCGCTTCATAGCCCAGATCGCCGGTACGGTAGCCGCGAAACGCTTCATCTTCCCGACGGAGTAATTTCGCCGCGTTCTCCTGCGGCAGGCCGAGATAGCCGCGCATGACGTTTTTACCCCAGATAATCAGCTCGCCGTCGGCGGAAATTTCCATTTTGCTCTCAGGCATCATGACCCCCACCGGCAGCACGGCGCTGTCGCTGTTCAGGATCGCATCCGTGATTTCAACCACGGTCGTCGCAATCGTCGCTTCCGTAGGGCCATACGAGTTAATGATTTTGGCCTGCGGGAAGCGGCGGCGAAGCTGTTTAACCAGCGCTTTATTGAGCACTTCGCCAATGAAGATAAAGACGTTGAGCGCGGGCAAATACTCGCTGTTGAACTGCGGGGAAAGCAGCTGCTGGTAAGCAAAAGAGGGGGTTGAAACCCAGGCGGAGACCGCGTTGCTTTTCAGTCGCTCCAGCCAGTTCTCTTTCTGAATGTCCTCTTTGGCGTTCAGCACGATGTGTCCGCCCATCGCCAGATTCGCCAGCAAAGGGATCAGGGAGAGGTCAAAGCTGAATACCGCGTGGTTCATCAGGACCGGTTTTTCCGGCAGTGAAAAGTCCTGGCTGACCCATTTCATGAAGTGCCATACGCTTTCACGCCCAATCTGTACGCCTTTAGGTTTACCGGTGCTGCCTGAAGTAAACATGATGTAGGCCAGATCCTGCTCCTCCAGTACCTTGCCCGGTTCCCCGGTGGCGATGAACTGCCGGGTCGCGACGTCGTAATAGTAAGGGGCGCTGGCCAGATGGCAGATCTCCCGGAGGCGCTCCTGCGGGTAAATGCAGTCCACCGGGATGTACGGAATGTTGTGCAGCAGGCAGCTATAAATCGCCACGGCGAACTCAGCCTGCTGGTGACCGTACAATACGACCGGCGTACCGGCAACAGGCTGGCAGCGCTGATAGCGCTGCGCCCAGTCCGTCACGGCAGCAGAAAGCTGTAGCCAGCTTAAGGCTTCGTCGCTGCCGCTGATGGCCAGCTGCTGCGGGGAGGCGGGATCGCATAATGCCGCACGTAAGAAATCCTGCAGTTCCTGAAGGTCGGAGTGATTTTTCATAGAGGTGACATTCCACTAAAGATGTAAAGGGATCCTGCGGCGCTTCCCAGCGTCAGAATTCGCCCTAAAAACGCAACGGCCGGATACTGCAGGCCGCGGTGCAATGCCGGGCTGCGTTTGGCTGACCACAGCAGCATATTGTGAGCGACGGAAATCGCGCCAAACAGCGCGCCGCTGATGACGTAATGGCGTTCCAGGCCATTCCATGCCCCCATACAGAATAAGGTGCAAAAAATACCGATATTTTGCGCCAGCGTTTTGTTCTGACGGAAAAAGTTGAATTTCATCAGGTTCATATAAACGGGCATAAAGACCACATCGCGCAGCCATTCAGACAGGCTGATGTGGAAGCGGCGCCAGAAATCCTGCGGGTTCTTTGCCAGAAGCGGCATGTTAAAGTTTGCCGGAATGCTGAGCCCAAACAGGCGGCCCGCGCCGATGGCCATATTGCTGTAGCCCGCAAAATCAAAGTACAGGTAGGTGCTGTAGGCAATCGACATCACCACGCCCACGGTCAGCGTAAACGGCTTATGGCTCCAGGGCTGCACGACAAGGGAATCAATCAGCATGGCAAACAGGAACTTCTGGACAATGCCGGTAATGATTTGCTCTAACGCGACTAAAAACTGTTCGCGGTTAAGGGCAAATACGGGCTTGCTGACGTCACTCATCCACGTCCGCCAGCGGTACATTGGGCCGGCCAGGATAATAAAAGGCATAAACAGATAACAGAAATAGTGCAGGAAATTCTGACCTTCTTTTTTACTGCGATAGAGCAGCACGTCCAGCGCGCGGAACGTCATAAACGAGAGGCCGATCATGCCCCAGTGGTTATTTAAATGTAATTTCACCAGCAGCAGCGGCAATAATGTCAGAACGACCGCCTGCCACGTTTTTAACCATCCCTTCTCTTTTAGCGTGGCAAAAACATAAAAGCTGAAAAAAACGGCGACGGGGACAATATAATCACCCTGAAATATATATCCCCATCCCAGCGCCGTCAGCACCGAGAGTGCAGATAACCAGGTCAGACGATGGCGTAATACGCGATTAACCAGCGCAAACGCCAGCGCGGATGAAAACAAATAAACAAAAAACATTCCTGAGCTGTACATCATTCGGCCTCAGAACTTTTGATATTCAAAATGCAGCTGCATACTCATGCTGTCATCGACAGAGGTCCACGCGACGATGGTGATCGCCAGCAGGAGATAAAGTAAAAAAAGACGGATCGCGATTTTCATCATTTAAAACTCTGTGCAATAAAGCGAATCATAGGAACCCAGGCCAGTTCGGAAGGGTGCAAACGATCCCAGTTCCAGCCATTCTGATAAGGCATGGCGTACATATCTAAATAAGGGATCTGGTTCTTTTCCAGAATGGTTTTTATTTGTTTATCAACCGGGCGGAAGGTATCGGTATTGTAAAGCGCCCAGGGGTTAACCGGGTCGACGATAGCAATCACCTGCACGTGGTGTTCCTTAAGCAGCTGGACGGTTTTACTGAAGGCGGCGATTTGCGCAGGCACGACCGGCGTGTCATCCCACTGCTGCCGCGTACTGTCCTCCTCGTAAATCGTTTTGTCCATCCACAGGGTGGCCGCGCTCTGCTGGCGTTTTTTATTTAACTCGCGCGCATTCGCCAGCTCTTTATCCCAGTCGGTGGCAATGTGGGCGGCTGGCTGCTGCGGCCAGGGCTGTACCGTCTTGGGCGTGATGTTGAGCAGCGCCAGCCAGTCGTTTTTTATCAGGGTGCAGACGTTGGCAAACTGGAAGCTCAGCTCGTCCCACATCAGATCGGGGTGCCAGCCAAAGACCCGCATTTGGCCGAAGGTTAAATGGCTTATTTCTTTACTATCAATATGCTTTAAATAATTAACCAGCAGCGGGCGCGCCTGCGGATCCTTCATCAGCGGATTAAAAATAGAGCCGGGGAAATTATCGGCATAGATAGCCGGTGGCAGCCCTTTTGAATAAAAGCTGTCAGGAGCCAGAAGCAAAACAACTTTACTGTTTGCGTTAAGGCTATTTTTAAAACGAGAGAACAGTAAAAATTGCGTTTCATCATCGACGAACGCATCGCCATACGCCACGACGGGTTTGTGCAATTGCTTATTAAAGTAATTATATACAGCGTAATGTTCATCTTCTGAGGTGGCCACCTCAGACGCGCCAATGAAGAAAATAGCATTCCCTTCTAAGGCATGGGAAATAGTCGCAATTTTTTCCGCTTGTTCTTTCGGCGTGCCCGCCATTGATTTAATCAGCGGCTGGAAGGTGAGGGGCGGATTGAAGCTCGTCACCAGCGGGTGAACACAGAGGAACAAAATGGCCAGGGTCGCCATCAGGATATGTAAGCAAAGCGTATTTTTGATTTTCATCATCAACCAGTAACACTGCATGGCAGTAATTTCTAAATCTGCGGGTACTCAGATTTATAACAATTACACAACAAATGACCGTTTATTTTTGTGGCATTCTATACCAGAGCGATTTAAAAGGATGAGCGTTGCTGTGTAACGGTATGTACAAGGTGGCTGTGACCGGTGCGCGGCAAGCGTCTGGGTGATTTTTGCGCAGTCAAACGCCGGCAGGTCAAAATAGAAAAATTCCTGCTTTACAAGGGGCTAATAGATGTTTATAGTGCGCCTCACTTTGGAAGCGTGGCCGAGCGGTTGAAGGCACCGGTCTTGAAAACCGGCGACCCGAAAGGGTTCTAGAGTTCGAATCTCTACGCTTCCGCCAAATTTGAAAACCCTGCGATAGCAATATCGCAGGGTTTTTTCGTTTTACAGGGCAATCACCAGCTCCCCGGAATGGCTCCGCGAACAGCACAGCGCCACCTGCTGGTCCGTCGCGCTTTTTTCCGTCTCCGACTGCACGCTATCCCGGTGATCCACCACGCCGTCAATCACCGGCGTCAGGCACGCCCCGCAGATCCCCATTTCGCATGACAGCGGCACGTCCACGCCGTTTTCCTGTAGTACCTGAGCGATGGTCTTATCCGCAGGCACCGGCCAGCGCTCCCCGGTGGAGGCGAGTTTGACCGTAAAGATCTCGCCCGCGTCACCGCGTGCGGCAGGGGCCGCGGGCTGAAACGCCTCGCTGTGAATATGGCCATCATCCCATTCCCTGGCCGTCGCCACGTCTCGCACTTTTTCCATAAACCCTGCCGGGCCGCAGATCCAGGCGTGAAGCCCCGCCTCAGGTGCCGGGAGATGCTCTGCCAGCGCCGTGCGCGGGCTGGCGGTATGAATCTGGCACTCACCAAACCGGGAGAGTTCGCGCGCAAAGGCCGCGCTTTCGCGGCGTTTGACGTAATAGTGCAGCGTAAACGGCGTTCCGGCTGCCTTCAGCTGCAGGGCCATCGCATACAGCGGCGTAATGCCAATGCCCGCCGCCAGCAGCAACACCCGCTCAGCCTGATGCAGCGGAAACAGATTGCGCGGGGCAGAGATTGCTAATTTCTGCCCGGGTCGCAGCGTCTCGTGAACGTAACGCGCTCCGCCGCGCGAGGCGGTTTCCCGCCCCACGCAGATAAGATAGCTCTCGTCTCCACACGCACCGGTCAGGGAATACTGGCGCACCGCGCCGCAGGGCAAGTGGACATCAATGTGCGCGCCGGGCTGCCACGCCGGCAGCGCGTTACCGTCTTCAGCCACCAGCCTGACGGCGAGGCTTTTGTCGCCCTCGCGCCACAGCCCGTCAACAATTACGCTCAGCATATCGGCCTCCGTCATACGAGGAAAAATTCGCCAAAGCCCATCTTCTTCAGTCCCCGACGGTAGGCAATTGAGCTCTTATCGGCGGGAATATGGGCTTCCAGCGTCAGATCCAGCGGCAGACTTTCCGGGCGCTGGGTTTCCACCATCAGGCGATCCTCCTCAAAAATGCGCAGATTGAAGGCATGCACATCCTCCACCGGAATATGCAGGTCAAAGTTACGCGCGATAGGGGCGAACATGCGGGTGACGCGCGATGACACGGGCGACGCGGCGTTCATGATGACCAGTCGCGATTCTCCCGGAAAATGAATCGTCAGGGTGGCGGTAAACGGCAGATGCATTTCAAAATGACGCAGCCACTGGAACCCTTCCGGCGCCTGCACGGGTGAACTGGCGGAATAGTTGCTCACGGAGCTCCAGTAATCGGCAACAAAACCGAACGGCGTCTCCTGCGGCTGATAGGTGGGGACCCGCTGATTATTGGGATCGGCAAAGGTATCGGTGTGGATCCAGGCAAAGTGCGCCACGTCCAGAAACCCCTCTACCTGACGACCGGCAAAGCCGTTCACCTCAAACGCCGGGCAGTTGATCTGCTGAAATCCGTCGTCATCCCAGTGCGGCATGGTGGGCAGCGGCACAGGATTGTCCGGGTCAAACGCCAGGCAGGTCCAGATCAGGCCGAAGCGCTCTTCCACGGCGTAGTTAATCAGGTTCAGCTTCGCCGGAACGGGCTGGTCGGGGCTGGACGGAATACGGTTGCAGCGCCCGTCCTCCCCGAAGCGGAGGCCATGATAGGGGCAGATAATCCCGTGCTCATCGTGAAAGCCGAGCGTCAGCGGCACGCCGCGGTGCGGGCAGACGTCACGGGCGACCACGACCTGGTCGTGGATCCGGTAAATCACCAGCTGTTCGTCCAGCAGGGTCGCTTTGACCGGCGCCGGGCCGACGTCGCAGGCGCGCGCGACCGGATGCCAGCATTTCGCCAGGCGCAGCCAGTCCTCTGGCTCAAACGTGCAGTGGGCGGGTGGAGTCGGTTCTCTTTTCATTATTGTCCCTCTTGCGTTCAGCCTAACGGGCCGCCCTGAATGGTCTCGCACAGACCGTTGATGATGCGCTCACCGGTCTCCTCTTTGAGCTCCTGATACCAGGCCTGCGTCAACGCCATGTCTTTCCCGTGGGTGACGTCGCAGCGTTTACGCGCCTTCAGCACCAGGTCGCGCACCCGGTCGCAGCGCAGCGCTTCGTACTGGCGCAGCGCCAGCGTAATGCTGTGGTTTTCACGCAGGCATTCCCCCAGCACCACGGCGTCTTCCATCGCCGCACAGCCGCCCTGGCCGATATCCGGCGTGGTGCTGTGCGCGGCATCGCCGAGCAGCGCGACGTTGCCGCGCACCAGGCTGTCGAACGGCTCAATGTCGTGGATTTCAATGCGGTTGGTCGTTTCAGGATCCAGCGCCGCGATAAGCTTCTGCACCGGCGGGGCCCAGCCGCGGAAGTAGCCCGTGAGGTCGGCGCGCAGGGTGGTGCGATCCTCCGCCAGGCCCGCGGGCAGCGGCACGTCAAAAAAGAAGTAGAAGCGTCCGCCGGAAACGGGCATCAGCGACACGCGTTTGCCTTCGCCAACGAAGGTGGTCCACTGGTGCGCCGGGGCGATCTCTTCGTCAATCTTCACCAGCCCGTTCCAGTTCACGTACCCGGCGTAGCGGCGCTCCGGGGTATACCCCAGCACGTACGGGCGCACGGCGGAGTGGCTGCCGTCGGCGGCAATCAGAAAATCGCCCACTGCCGTGGTGCCGTCGGTGAAGGTCACGCTCACGCCCGCGCCGTCTTCGCTTACGCGTTCGACGCGCTTGCCGAACTGCACCCTGTCGGGCCCCCAGAAATCCAGCATTTCGCGCTGAAGCTCAGCGCGCGAGACGGGGCAGGGGCGCCCGCCGGTACGCTCAACCAGCGGGGCAAGGCTGAAGCGGGTCAGAGTCTCGCCGCGCCGGTAATCCTTGTAGGCCATAAAACGCATCGGACCGCCGTACGTCTCGATGATGTCGCCCATGCCGAGGTGCTGCATGCATTTCACGCCGTTAGGCCAGATGGAGATGGCCGCCCCGACGGGCCTGATCTCTTTGACGGCTTCAAACACGGTACAGTCGATGCCCGCTTTCTTCAGCGCGACGGCGGCGCTCAGGCCGCCAATACCCGCACCAATGACGATTGCTCTCATGCTTCTCTCCTTTTGCAGGGTGTAAAGACATTCAGCAATTTGCGTACCAGGCTGCAGAGTGGTGAAAACGGCGTTGTGAGAGGTGAGTTTGCACTGCTAAGGTGCGCAAACGCGGTGAGCGTGCCTTTTTTTGAATCAAAAATTTCCAGTTGAGCTATACGGAATCGACTGTTTCACGCCCGCGCTCAGAGTGGCGTGGTTTGTGCAACAATCAGGAAGAAGACAATAAAGGAGACGCTATGATCGCACTGCACGACTTCAATCATCTTCCCCACGAAAAGGCGTTAGCGCTGATTCACCCCTGCGTGGCGCTCCCCGGCTGGGCCGATGCGCTGGTTCGCGGGCGGCCCTACGCCAGCCGGGACGAATTGTTCAGTACGGCAAACGCGCTGACGCAAAACTGGGACGAAGCGGCGCTGGTGCAGGCCCTGAGCGCCCATCCGCGCATCGGAGAAAAGCCCGCAGGTTCACAGGCGGAGGCGGCGCTGTCGCGCCAGGAGCAGGGCGCGGTGAATGAAGGTGATGCTGCCCTTGCCCGGGCGCTGCGTGAGGGGAATGCCCGCTACGAGGCCCGCTTCGGACGCGTGTTTCTGATCCGCGCGAAGGGCCGCAGCGGCGAGGAGATTTTACAGGCGCTGCACGCGCGGCTGGAGAACAGCGACGCGCAGGAAGTCCGTGCCGCGCTGGAACAGCTGCGGGAAATTACGCTGCTACGGCTGGAAGGAGTTATTAGCGAATGAGCACACTCAGCACCCATATTCTGGATATCTCGACGGGCAAACCCGCACAGGGCGTGACGGTTCATCTCGAACGGGAGGGCGAAATCATGGCCTCGGGCGTGACCAACGTCCAGGGACGCATCGCCGCGTTCGTTCCCTCTCTGCCCGCAGGCCGCTATCGGCTGGTGGCGGAGATCGGCGCGTGGTTTAGCGAAACCGGCCGCGACACGCTATACCCCTGCGCGCAAATTGATTTTGTGACGGGAGAAGCGGCAGACGAGCATTTCCACCTGCCGTTTGTGATTGCGCCCGGCGGGTGGTCAACCTACCGGGGAAGTTGACCACACCCGCTCGCCGTTGACCCAGGTCTCGCTGATGTTGCGCTCGTCGCCGAGGGTCATCAGCACAAAAAGCTGCTCGTAGATATCCTGACAGCGGCGATTGCGCAGGCGCTGCAGCGGCGTCACGTCAGGGTCGATCACCACGAAATCCGCCTCTTTGCCGGGTGCGAAGTTGCCAATCTTATCGGCGAGCCTGAGGGCGTGCGCGCCGCCCAGCGTGGCGTGATAAAACGCCTCGCTGGCGCGCAGGCGGTAGCTCTGAAGCTGGCCGACCTTGTAGGCCTCCCCCAGGGTGCGCAGCATGCTGAAGGTGGTGCCCGCGCCGACGTCGGTGCCGATGCCCATCCGCACCTTGTGCTGCCAGCAGGCGGGCAGGCGAAACAGCCCGCTGCCGAGAAACAGGTTAGAGGTGGGGCAAAACGCCACCGCCGAACCGGTGTCATGCAGGCACTGCCATTCGCTGTGGTGAAGGTGAATCGCGTGGGCAAACACGCTGCGCTCGCCGGTCAGCCCGTAGTGATGATACACGTCCAGATAGCGCTCGTGCTCCGGCCAGAGGTCGCTCACCCAGGCCACTTCGTTGGGGTTTTCGCTAAGATGGGTCTGCATCCAGGTATCCGGGAACTCCTCTCTGAGCAGGCTGACCGCGGCGAGCAGCTCGGGAGATGAGGTCGGAGCAAAGCGCGGGGTAATGGCGTAGCCCAGCCGTCCCCGGTGGTGCCAGCGCTGGATCAGCGCCCGCGTCTGCCGGTAGCTCTGCTTCGCGTCTTCGCTCAGGTAGTCCGGGGTGTGTCTGTCCATCATCACCTTTCCGGCGATTAGGCGCATGTTGAGGCGCAGGGCTTCGGTAAACAACGCCTCGACCGATTCCGGATGCAGCGTGCAAAACACCAGCGCGGTGGTGGTGCCGTTGCTTACCAGCTGGTGAATGAAAAATTCGGCGATCTCTTTCGCGTAGGCTTCATCGGCAAACTGGCTCTCCACCGGGAAGGTGTAGGTGGTCAGCCACTCCAGCAGCTGCTCGCCAAAGGCGCCGATCATCTCCGTTTGCGGATAATGGACGTGGGTATCGACAAAACCGGGCAGCAGTAGCTTACCGCGCAGGTCGGTGTAGCCCTTGTGGGGGTCAAGATACTGCTCGCCCTCCTGCCACGGCATGTGCGCCAGAATTTTTCCGTTCTGTATAAACAGCACCCCGTCCTCAAGGTAGCGCGCGTGCCGGGCAATCGCGTCTGCGCTGTCGCAGACCTGGGCAATATCAAAAAATGCGCCGCGGATCGCTGTCTGGTAATCCATCATGGTTCCTGCCTTATTGTGTACATAACGGGGTGATAAGGCTCAGCAAGAACGGTGCCAGAATGAACGGGCCGCAGCTAAGCTGCGGCCGGAAGGAGGGGGTTACTCTTTTTGCGTTGCCACGCGTGAGCCGAACGACGTCGCGCCCGCCGTCTCGCGATCTTCCCGCGCCAGCCAGCGGTAGGTCACGCCGCCGAGGAAGACGCCGATAAACCAGCTGAAGTTCGCCACCTCATGCAGGGCCGGAATAAAGCTGATCACCAGGCCCACGGCAACGGACGGGATCAGCGCGCCAATGGCTTTCGGGTTGAAACCGTTGCGGTACCAGTATTTGCCCTTTGGCGTGTCGTCGAACAGATCGTCAACCGACACCTTGCCGCGCTTAATCAGGTAGAAGTCGGCAATCAGAATGCCGAACAGCGGGCCGATGAACGCCCCGAGCACGTCCAGGGTGTAGTGGATAAGCTCCGGCGAGTTGAACAGGTTCCACGGGGTTAACAGAATAGAGCCGACGGCGGCAATCATGCCCCCGGTGCGGAAGCTGATTTTCTGCGGCGAGCAGTTAGAGAAATCAAACGCCGGGGAGACGAAGTTCGCGACGATGTTGATCCCGATGGTAGCGGTGATCATCGTCAGCAGGCCGATCGCCACGGCCAGATCGTTGCCCACGCGGCTGACGGTTTCGATCGGGTCGGTGATCATGCGGCCAAACAGCGACTGAGTGCCGGAGACAATCACCACGGTGACGATGGAGAACAGCAGGAAGTTAAACGGTAGCCCCCAGCGGTTGCCGCGGCGGATCTCGCCCATGCTTTTGCCGTAGCGGGAGAAGTCGCCAAAGTTGAGCAGCGGGCCGGAGAAGTAAGACACCACCAGCGCGGTCGCGGTGATCATCTGCCAGGTCTGCTCGCCCGCGCTCAGGGATTTGCTGGCGAGAGTGAAGGAAATGCCGTCAAAACCGGTCTTGTATACAATCCAGCCTGCGAGGGCCAGCATCACCACATAGACCGCCGGACCGGCGATATCAATAAAGCGCTTGATGGCGCTCATGCCGTGCCAGAAGACCATCGCCTGCAGCACCCACATGATGGCAAAGCAGATCCAGCCGAGATGCGACAGGCCCAGGAATGCGCCGGTAGTGAGCGAAGAGAGCGACGGCCAGAACTTGAGCGCCACCAGCATCAGGGCGTTGGCGGCCAGGTAGGTCTGAATGCCGTACCACGCGAAGGCGATCAGCCCGCGGATCACCGCCGGAATATTGGCCCCGAACACGCCAAACGCCTGACGGCTGATTACCGCGTAGGGCACGCCCGCCATCTGGCTCGGTTTGGCCACCAGGTTGGCGCACAGCTGCACGATGCAAATCCCCACCAGCAGGCACAGCAGCACCTGCCAGCTTGCCAGCCCGAGCGTAAAGAAGCTCGCGGCGACAACATAACCCCCCATGCTGTGAACGTCCGACATCCAGAACGAAAAGATGTTGTACCAGCTCCAGTTCTGGTCACGCGTCGGTGCCAGATCCTCATTGCAAAGACGTGGGCTGTAAACCGCACCGGAATCAGCGGCCGTACCCTGCTGCGCGTTTTGACTGTTTGGCATGAAACCTGCTCCTGTGAATGAAAACCCGTTAAGCGGGAGTGCAGACGGTGTTGCAGGATCCAGGCCAAAATAATAAATCTTGTATGCAATATTTTATTTTTATGTATACGATTCGATAACGAAGAGTAAAAGACGGAGTGGTGAATGAACAACATAAATGCCCTGCAGACCGCGCCAGACCTGCATGACAAAGACGAATCGATCTTTCAGGCGCTGATGACCGCGATTGTCGAACATCAGCTGCTGCCGGGGAGCAAACTGCCGGAGGAGGCGCTGGCCGAGGTCTTTGGCGTAAGCCGCACGGGCATCCGCAAGGTGCTTCAACGACTCGCCGCTGTGCAAATGGTCACCTTAACGCCCAAGCGTGGTGCACACGTCGCCAGCCCGACGGTGGAAGAGGCGCAGCATATCTTCCGCACCCGCGCTCTGCTGGAGGTCGCCAACCTGCCGGACGTGCTGGCCCGCTGCCAGCCGCCGCACCTTGCCGCGCTGGACGCCATTATTCGTCAGGAGCAGCAGGCGCACGAGGCGTACGACGGCCCGGCGGCAATCCGCCACTCCGCCAATTTCCACATTCAGCTGCAGGCCATCTCCGGCAACCAGGTGCTGACGGAGATGGTGACCGGCCTGAGCCAGCGCTCCTCGCTGGTGATTGCCACCTGGGGCGCGCCGTGGCGTCAGGGGTGCCGCTGCAACGATCACGAACAGCTGGTGGAGCTGCTGCGCCAGAAGGCGATCCAGCCGCTAAGCGATGCCTTAATGCACCATTTTGAACACATCGTTGCCAGCCTTTGCTTCGAGCGGGCGGGCGAGTGCCTGCCTGATTTTGCCCGGCTGTTTGCCGGCCACAAGGAGTCGTAATGTCATCTGTCTGTATACAAGTGATCAACCCCAACACCAGCCTCGCGATGACGGAAACCATCGGCGCGGCGGCCCGCGCGGTGGCGGCGCCGGGAACGGAGATCCTCGCGGTCTGCCCCAGCGCGGGCGTGCCGTCTATAGAAGGCCACTTTGATGAGGCCATCGCCGCCGTGGGGGTTCTCGAACAGGTTAAGCTCGGCAGAGAGCAGGGCGTGGACGGTCACGTCATCGCCTGCTTTGGCGATCCGGGCCTGCTGGCGGCGCGCGAGCTGGCGCAGGGGCCGGTGGTCGGTATCGCCGAAGCCGCCATGCATATGGCGACGCTGGTGGCGACGCGCTTTTCGGTGGTCACCACGCTGCCGCGCACGCTGATTATTGCCCGCCATCTGCTGCACCAGTATGGCTTTCAGGACAGGTGCGCGGCGCTGCACGCTATCGATCTCCCGGTGCTGGCGCTGGAAGACGGCAGCGGTGTGGCGCAGGAGAAGGTGCGCGCGCGCTGTATACAGGCGCTGAAAGAGGATGGCTGCGGTGCCATCGTGCTGGGCTGCGGCGGTATGGCGACGCTGGCGCAGGAGCTGACGCGCGAGCTGCGCGTGCCGGTCATCGACGGCGTCAGCGCGGCGGTGAAGATGGTGGAATCGCTGGTGGCGCTGGGGCTGTCGACCAGCAAGCACGGGGATCTGGCGTTCCCGGAGAAAAAAGCGTTAAGCGGACATTTTCAGGCACTGAATCCATTTTAATTTTTGGGGGTGGCAATGGGGCTTTTTGAACAGGATTACCCGCGGGATCTGCGCGGCTACGCGGGCAACCCGCCGCACGCGCGGTGGCCGAATCAGGCGCGTATCGCCGTGCAGTTTGTGCTCAATTATGAGGAAGGGGCGGAAAACCACGTTCTGCACGGCGATGCCGGATCCGAGCAGTTCCTGTCGGACATTATCGGCGCGGCCAGCTACCCGGATAAACACATGTCGATGGACTCCCTCTACGAATACGGCAGCCGCGCCGGGTTCTGGCGGATCCACAGTGAATTTCAAAAGCGCGGCCTGCCGCTGACGGTCTTTGGCGTAGCGATGGCGCTGGCGCGTCATCCTGAGATCGTCGAGGCAATCAAGGCGGCGGACTACGACGTGGTCAGCCACGGCTGGCGCTGGATCCACTATCAGAGCATGGATATCAGCCAGGAGCGCGAACACCTGCACAAGGCGGTGCACGTGTTGAACGACCTGTTCGGCAAGCCGCCGACGGGCTGGTACACCGGGCGCGACAGCCCCAACACCCGCCAGCTGGTGGTGGAGCACGGCGGCTTCGACTATGACAGCGACTACTACGGCGACGACCTGCCCTTCTGGACGGAAGTGGCCTGCAGCGACGGCACCCGTAAACCGCACCTGATCGTGCCGTATACGCTGGATGCGAACGACATGCGCTTCGCCACCGCGCAGGGGTTTAACACTGCCGAGCAGTTTTATACGTATCTGAAGGACAGTTTTGACGTGCTGTACGAAGAGGGGGAACGCGCGCCGAAGATGATGTCCATCGGCATGCACTGTCGCCTGCTGGGGCGGCCGGGGCGTTTTCGCGCGCTGCAGCGGTTCCTCGATTACGTGCAGCAGCACGAGCGGGTGTGGGTCTGTACCCGCCAGCAGATTGCCGACCACTGGCGGGAGGTGCATCCGTTTGAGAAGTAAGTGTGCCGTGTTTTGCCGGGTGGCGGCTGCGCCTTACCCGGCCTACAGGACCCACAGGGCATACGGGACATCGTAGGCCCGGTAAGCGCAGCGCCACCGGGCAGGTTTTTCAGCTTTACACCATCAAACTCACCTGCGCCGCCACGATCCGCCACCCGTAGGCAAACCGCATAAGGTCTACGTGTTGTGGTGGAAGCCTTACCTATATCACAACGCCCCGTTCCAGTTAGATAGTTCACTCCCTGCTGGGCTGTAAGCAAGAGCCCCCCGTTCAGCCCGACTGCTGCGCCTGTTCCGGTAACTTTACTCTGGAGCCAACCCGGACAGATACTACAAATCGCCACAGGCAGCAGCCACTGGTCACTGAGGTTCGCGGAAGAAGGCAGACTGATAGTCAACATAAGTAAAACTGTCGTTTACTATTAAACAGACAGCCTTGTAGAGGCTAACTGAAAGAAGCGATTTGGTGACTGTCTTCCGCTAAAGATCCAGTTACCGTCCGGTTTCCCGAGTTGCAAGCTCAACGAACCCGGATCAACCCGCCTACTGGCGGGTTTTTTCGTTTACAGGGCAAGAGATTATGCGTTAAAAAAGGATCTCAAGAAGATCCTTTTGGTAAGTATTATTATCTATAAAACAGCCCGGTATTTTGGCTAGACATAATCCATAGCCGAGGGTGTTTTTCGATACATCGCGCATCTACGGGCATTTCATCGAAGCAAATTAAATCAGAGTCTTCATCCGTCCCTCGATCAATACGATAACCGTCGCCAAAGTCCATAATAGTTACGCTGTAATAACCACCTTCGCTTTTATTAGGTATCCCATATTTCGCCTGAATTATATCTTTGTTGGCTTCCCACCAAGCTATTTGGCGACTTTTCAGATACGGGAAATTCCTAACTAAGATCGTATCCCCTTCATGCACCGCCACTATTTCAACTGGTGTCAAAAGCTGCCAGAGCACATAACCACAAGCTACTACCGCAATAGCGCCAGCTAACAGCCGTTTATTCACCTCGCCTCCCGTTAATTTCGACAGAGGCATTCATCTCAGTGATAAACGGCTTATATCCGTACTCATTCCAACGCTGTAGCGCGAACCACAAACGGAAAATACGAAACTCCCGGTATACAGGGTTCAGTACATCATCGTCATCGAGTCCAAAGTGATCCTGAATCCGGTAATGCACCGTTGCCCGGTAGCTGTCACCACTCACCAGTAGTGATACCAGCGTGATATGAGTGGACCAGGTGTCATGTACAGAGATCACCAGACCGTTAGTGTTATCTATCTTCCGGTCAAATTTAGGCAGTACAGTTTTCCCTATTTCTTTAAGGTTTCCATTTTCGTCGAAGATATCGCCTTTTTTATCCAGTGGTATAAATCCATGTTCATAGTCAATTACTCGTTTCAGAACATCTTTAATTTCCAGCAAAGAGCTTTTCTCTGAATGGTCATTCAGGATCTGCTCCTTCAACGCCCTGTCCAGCAACGGGCTGCTGTATGGTGCACCGTGATTCTCCTGCATATGGTCAATCATCTCGGTGATGATGTTCTTATACGGACCGTGGAAGGAATACAGCTTCGCCAGTTCCCGGAACTCATCAAACATCAGGCGCGTCACCTCATCCCTGCTGACAGACGGCTGCTGCTGTTCAAGATCCTGCATGGCATAAGGGGAATATTGTGTTGCAGTGTTCGCTGTCGGCTGTAGCTTCAGGGTTCGAGGGTTCACCTTCGCGGACACATTGTCCACGTCGATGTAAAACTGGTTACGTAGCGTCAGCGTGTCCAGATCGCCGTAGCGCATATCCTTGGCCTGATAGTCATCCATCTGCCTCGTGGTCTGGTAAATTCGCGCCGGAAGAGGGAGAGGTTCAGAGCGAGGCTTTTCCGCCGTCTGCGCATGCAGTTCCGGCTCTGGGGCTGCGACCGGTACCATCCCGGCGCTTGGCTCTGAAAGCTGCGGGATAGTACCCGGGGCAATCAGAAAATTGGACCCCTGCGGACACCCGCAACGGATCTCCGCACCATCCACCGCAACAGCGGCACTGTTTGAGCAGCGGTGATCCCCATCCACAATGACTCCCACCTCCCCACACTTCGGACAGGGTGTGGTCTTGTCGCCGATATAGAGTTTCAGCAACCCCATGGCCGACATACCGGGCCGGGCCGCGATACAATGTGCCCCCGAGGAGGTTTTATCTCCGTGTAATCCGACATTCTTGCCGTGAACGCTACACCCTCTCATGATGGACATAATTCAGCCCTCTGCCGGTAAATCTCCACCACCGGATGTTCATGCATGAATGTTTCCTTCGCTTCGACTGTGTGACGGGAATCGTCAGATATTACAGCCTTTTTCTCCGCCGAAAACGGCGGACGAGCGAGTGTGGCGACTAATTCCGGGGTCAGTTCGTTAGTATATTGCTGTGACATATCAAATCCTTCTGGTTCATAATGTTATTGTCTCATCCATCATACACCGGTCGAGACTTAACCAAAATTCCCCTATATGTCGCACTCTGTCGCCGGCTTGCCGTCGGATGTAACTGTAAGCATCTTTTCATTACACCATCAAACTCACCTGTGCCGCCACGATCCGCCATCCGTAGGCAAACCGCACCCACGTCTGCTGCTGGCGGCCAATGCGTTCCGTCCCCTCGCGGGTAAACTCGGTGCTGCACACGGCATAATCCTCACCGAAGGTGGTGATAACGGTGTGACGCAGCGTCCGTTGCAGCCCGGCGGCGGGGCGCGCCGCCCGAAAGGCGCGGATTTCATCAATCCCGTACAGGTTTTCACCCGCCCCCAGACGCACCGTGTTTTTGTCGTGCCAGAACAGCTCGTCCAGCACCGCAACGTTGTTGCTCACCAGCGCGTCTTCATAGCGATAAAACGCGGCGGTCACCTCGGCAACCACCCACGGAAGGTTAATGTCATCGTGATTCATCATGCGGCCACCTCCGCCGGACGGGCGTCGGCGATGCCGCTCCCTTCAAGCACGCGCGCGACGCGCAGGCAGGCCTGCTCGTTAAACGGCGCGGCAATCAGCTGCAGGCCAATCGGCGCACCCTGCGCGGTGCGCAGCGGAACGGTGGTCACGGGCAGGCCCAGAAATGAAATCGGCTGGGTCAGCATCCCCATGCTGGCGCGGATGGGGAGCGGCTGACCGTTAATCTCCATGGTCTGCTCACCCGCGAGCGTGGCGCTGCGCGGCGTTGCCGGCGCGATCAGCACGTCGGCCTGCGCGAACAGGGTTTTAAACGCCTGCCGGGCGTGCGCGCGAAACCGCTGGGCCTGAATGTACCAGGCGGAGGGGATCATTGCGCCTGCCAGCAGGCGTTCCCGGGAGTGCGGCTCAAAACGCTCGGGCTCGCGGCGAAGCGCCGGCAGGTACTGGTTTCCCCCTTCGGAGGCGCTGATGATAAACGCCGCGGAGCGCGCCAGCTCGGCGTCCGGGAACTGCAGCTCATCCCGCACGTCGAGCGCCTTCGCCACCCGCGCCACGGCGTCTCTGGCATCCGCATCGCACCAGGTGGCGAAGTAGCCGCCGAGCACCGCGCAGCGCAGGCCGTCAAGCCCGCGATCGAGCAGCGGGCGCGTCTGCTCGCGCGAGCTCTCTGCCTGAAAAGCGTCGCTGCTGTCCCGGCCCTGCAGCGCATCGTAGACGGACGCCAGATCGCACACGCGGCGGGCAAAGGGGCCGATATGATCCAGGCTCGCGACAAACGGATGGCTGCCGGATCGCGACAGGCGGCCAAAGGTGGGCTTCAGGCCGTAGATGCCGCACAGGGAGGCCGGAACGCGAATCGAGCCGTTGGTGTCGGTGCCGAGCGAAAAGTGCACCAGCCCGGCGGCCACGGCGGCGGCCGAGCCGCCGGACGACCCGCCCGCAATGCGCGCCAGATCGTGCGGGTTACGCGTCGTGCCGTAATGGCTGTTTTCGGTTGTGAAGCCGTAGGCGTAGGCGTCCATATTCACCATCCCGGTCAGCAGCCCGCCCGCGCTGCGCAGCTGGCGCACCGCGAAGCTGTCAGCGACCGCGGCGGGGCGCTGGCTGAACAGCTCTGCCCCGGCAAGGGTGGTGTGGCCGGCAACGTCGAACAGGTTTTTTACCGCGTAGGGCACGCCCGCCAGCGGGGGCAGGGGGCGCTTTTCGCGGCGCAGGGTATCGATGCTCTCGGCCTCGGCGAGCATGCGTGCTTCCGTCACGGCGGTCCAGGCGCCGATCTGCGGGTTAACGCGCGCAATCGCCTCCAGCGTCTGGCGGGCAATTTCGCGAGCGCTCAGCTCGCCCGCGCCCAGCGCATGCTGGATCGCGCTGATACTCATCTCGTGTAGCCTCATGCTTTGTACGCTCCTGCGATCTCCAGACGGTCATCGAGCGGCAGCGCCATCAGCGGGGCGGCCATGTTTGCTATGCGGCTGAACTGCACCTGCAGCTCGGCGCGGCGGGCATCGTCCAGCGTCACGCCGAGCACGGACTCCATTTGCGCCAGATACGCCTGCCAGTCGGGTTGTTGTGTCGTCATAGTTTTCTCCTCAGAATCCGGCGGCCGCGCCGTTGCTGCGCGGGTCAAATGCCCCTTCGAACAGCCCGTTGGGGTGGCGGACAATCGCGCCCGCGTGGCCCATCGCTTCGCTGAAGTCAGGGAACATTTCCACCTCGTGCCCGAGTGCCTGAAGCCGTGAGACCGTCTCAGCGGTAAAGCGTCCTTCCAGCTTTAACGTGTCCGAGGTTTGTCCCCAGGTGCGCCCCAGCAGCCAGCGCGGGCGGGAAATGCTCTCCTGTAAAGGCACGCCCTGAATCGCGTAGCGGGTAAAAAGCGCGGCCTGGGTTTGCGGCTGTCCGTCACCGCCCATCGATCCGTAGACCATCACGCGCCCGTCCTTAAGACGCGCCGCCGCCGGGTTCAGGGTATGGAAGGGCTGCTTGCCCGGCGCGAGGGCCAGAAGATGATTGGGATCGAGGCTGAACGATGCGCCCCGGTTCTGCCAGACGATGCCGGTGTCGGGCAGCACCACGCCGCTGCCGAACTCGTGATAGATACTCTGGATAAACGACACGGCAAGCCCGCTGTTATCCATCACCCCCATCCACACCGTATCGCCCGGGCCTTTTCCGGTGCCCCACGGCGCGGCGCGGCCGTCGTCAACCCTGTCGGCAAGCGCCTGCAGGGCGGCGGGATCCAGCAGACCCTGAATATCGGTTTTCAGCTCGCGCGGGTCGGTAATGTGGGCATCGCGCAGGCCAAAGGCCAGCTTGGTGGCTTCAACGATGCGGTGAATGGTATCGGCGTCGTCGGCCTCGGCCATGTTCAGGCGGTCGGTGATGCCGAGTATCGCCAGCGAGACCAGCCCCTGCGTCGGCGGGGCGTGGTTAAAGATCTCCCCCTGCTGATGCTGCAGCCTCAGCGGTGCGGTGCGCCGTGCAGCGTGGGCGTTAAGATCGGCCAGCGTCACGGGGAGATCCAGCGTCTCCATGCCGTGCGCCAGCACGTCCGCCAGCGGGCCGCGGTAAAAGCTGTCCAGACCGTCTTCCACCAGGCGCGTCAACGTCGTGGCCATGGCGGGCTGGTAAAAGCGGCTCCCGACCTGCGGCGGCTTGCCGTCCACCAGCCAGGTTTCCGCAAAGCCGGGGATGTCCTTCAGCTCGTCAAATTTGCTGGCCGTGGCGTGGGCCTGAGAGGCCGTGACCGGCGTGCCGTTCTGCGCATAGTCAATGGCGTCGGCCAGCAGTCGGGACAGCGGCAGCGCCTTGCCGGTCATCTCGCGCGAGACCTTCAGCGCCTCGTCCCAGCCGCTCACCGTACCGGCGACGGTCAGCGCCGCGCGGGGGCCGCGATGGGGGATATGCGCCAGACCGTCGTAGGCGTCGAGCGTTGCGCGCGATCCCGCCGCGCCGCTGGCGTCAATGGCGACAGGTTCGCCGTCCGGCGGCACGATGAGCCAGAAGCCATCGCCGCCCAGCCCGTTCATGTGCGGGTAAACGACGGCAACGGTGGCCGCCGCGGCGACCATTGCCTCTATCGCGCTGCCGCCTTCGCGCAGCACCGCCAGGGCGCTCTGGCTGGCAAGATGGTGGGGCGCAACGGCCATGCCGTGCGTGGAGACATTACTTTGCATAGAGAGTCCTCGTAACGCTGAAAGTCACAAGGCGCTGCAAAAGCTGTTCCAGTTCTGAAAGAAAAGTTTCAGTAAACTGGCACGTATAATGAAAGGTAGAATGAAAGGCATAATGTGATGAAACAAAAGTTACAGAGGCGCTATGGAACAACTGGATGAACGTCTGAAAGCACAGTACCCGTCGCTGTCGCCGCAGGAGCAGCGGGTGGCGGACTTTATTTTCGATCATTTTGACGATCTCATTAGCTACAACAGCGCCGAGCTGGCGCAGCTGAGCGGGGTGTCGAAAGCCACGGTCAGCCGTCTGTTTAAGCGTCTGGGCTATGAGAAATATAAGGACATGCGCGACGAGCTGCGCACCCTGCGCCAGAGCGGGATGCCGCTCACCGATAACCGCGACGCGGTGCAGGGCAATACGCTGCTGGCGCGCCACTATAAGCAGGAGATGGCGAACCTGACCCAGTGGGTCAATGCCCTCGACGCGCAGCAGTTTGCCGACGCGATGGCCTGCATGGTGAAGGCGCGGCGCATCGTCATTATCGGCATGCGTAACGCCTATCCGGCGGCGCTGCACCTGCGCCAGCAGCTGCTGCAGGCGCGCGGTCAGGTGCTGGTCCTGCCGCAGCCGGGGCAGAGCCTGAGCGAGGAGCTGGTGGATTTAACGCCGGACGATCTGGTGGTCATGATGGCCTTTCGCCGCCGCCCGCGCATCATCCGCCCGCTGATGCAGCAGCTTCAGAGCGGCGGTATTCCGGTGCTGCTGATGTGCGAGCCGCAGGCGCACAGCCTCTTTCCGCTGGCGAGCTGGCAGCTCTGCGCCCCGCTGGACAGCGTCTCGGCCTATGACAGCTACTCCTCGGTCAACAGCCTGATTAACCTGCTGGCAAACGCCTTCCTGCATGACAGTCTCGATAAAGGCCGTCCGCGCATTCACGAGATTGCCTCCCTTTACCAGCAGCTGGACGAACTCGAACAGCGATAATGGGGCATCAGGCTGGTGCTTTGCATTGAAATGGTGCATCTGACGGGTCGGGAAAACATACGTTTTTTCGACCCGTCCGCGTTTTATCAAGCTTCGCAAGAATATTTTCCGCTTCGCCCTGGTTGGCACATTAGTTGCAAAATCACTCTCAAAGAATCTTTTGTTTCATGTTAACGTTACGGGGAAGCACCATGAAAAAATTGTTGATTGCACTGGCCGGGGCCGCATGTCTCTTCACACAGCTGCCGGCAAAGGCTGACCAGCTTCAGGATAT
>Ga0209371_1000402_pt1 | contig 45205 bp, 40 predicted proteins | sample AgamicAtAmrz_FD_187165 | JGI IMG/M metagenome (GOLD analysis project Ga0209371, IMG submission 187165) | Agave microbial communities from Guanajuato, Mexico - At.Am.rz (SPAdes) (version 2) | ecosystem: Host-associated > Plants > Roots > Rhizosphere | place: Guanajato, Mexico | collected 2012-06-07
GTGTAGAACGGCGCGTTGCGCTCGTCGAGCACCTTGGTGAACGGCTTGTGCCACGTGAGGCCTTCGCGCGCGAGACGCGCCCAGAAGCCTTCGTAATCCTGCTCGGCCTCGGCGACGAGCGCGCGGTAGGCCGGCATGCCGGAAATGGTCGCCGTCTTCTCGAGCGCCGCGGGCGGCGCGAACTGACGGGTTTCGTGAAGAACCGATTCGATCTTGGACAAGCGTGTCTCCATGCGTTCATGTGATTCCTGACGGCGCTCGGGAAAACGCAACATGCGTGCCAGTTGCGCGAGCGGTGCGTGCCGGCGGTGAAAGCCGCGACAGTCGGGTGCGTGTCGCCCGCTCCGGTCGGTCCGGCGGCATCGCGGACGGTCGCGCGATGCCGTGTGGCGTTCAGAAATGCAGCAGGTCGTGTTGCAGTCCTGAGCAGTTGGGGCGAGCCGGCAGGTGGTCGTCCGGTACGGCCGCGTCAGGCGAGCAGCGAGCGAAGCGCCGGTGCGTGCCTGAATTGCCGGATGCGTTCGAGCGCCGATACCTCGAGCTGACGCACGCGCTCGGCCGACAGGTTCAGTTGCCGGCCGATCTCGCGCAGCGAATACTCGTTGTCGACGTCGATGCCGTACCTCAGGCGAAGAATCCACGCCTCGCGTACCGGGAGGCTGTCGATCAGCTCGGCAACCGCCGCGCGCAACTGACCGGCGCTCGCCGCTTCTTCCGGCGTCGGCGCGTCGGGGTCGATCGTGACGTCGCACAGTGTGAGGTCGTGATCGGGCGAAACCGGCAGGTCGGCGGAGATCGGCTCGCGCACGATGCTCATCAGTTCGCGCACCTTGTCGACCGGCAGCCGCATCTGCGTGGAGAGCGCCCGCGCGTCGGCGACGTCGCCGGTGCGTTGCCGATGGAGTCGCGCGAGCCGCGACAGTTTGTTCAGCGTATCGACCGTATGCGCGGGCACGCGTATCGTGCGGCCCAGATCGGCGAGCGCATGCGTGATCGCCTGCCGGATCCACCACGTCGCATACGTCGAGAATTTGAAGCCGCGCCGGTGATCGTAGCGATCGACGGCTTTCATCAGGCCGATATTGCCTTCCTGGATCAGATCGGAGAACGGCAAGCCGCGATCGGCATAGCGTTTGGCGACCGACACCACGAGCCGCAGATTGCTCTGGAACAGCTTCGTTCTCGCGGGCTGCATCGCCCGCTCGATACGCGCGAGCCGCGCATCGAGCGCGATCGCGATGTCGAGCGGCAGCGCAGACTGGCCGGCGAGGCGAGCGAGCGCGCCGCGCGCGTCGATCAGCGCCGGCGCGTGGCGGGCGAGCGCGGCGGCGCAGTCGGGATGGGCAGCCCGGCAGGCGTGTAGCCATGCGCGTACGTCGTCGCACGGCGTGAAGAGGTCGTGGCGCGCGGATTCGGCACGTATGCCCGCGGCGGCCAGCGTATCGACGAGTCGTTTTTCGAACGTACGTGCCCGAGTCGCACGCTCGCCGTTCGCTTGCCCGATCCGTTCGATCGCGCGCGAGGTGAAGCGGATGCGGCCGGTCGACGCGGTCGCCTCGCGCAGCAGCGTCCGGTAAGCGGCCGACGCGAAACCGTCGGCATGCAATGCACGCTGCATCGCGGGCGCGAGCGCACCGACACGTTCGAGCGCGTCGACGACCGTATCGCGCCACGCCGGGCTGTCGAGGGAAAGATCGGCGTCGTCGTTGGACGCCGGTGATTCGGTGGCCGGATCGTCGGGCAACGTCGCCGGCGCACTTGCAGGCGATTCGGCATCGCCGGCGAACCCCGTCACGTAAACAGATGCCGCGACCTTGCCGGCACGGATGTCGTCCGCGATCGCCGCGACGGCGGCGAGTGCCGCCGGATCGCGGCTCAACGCGTCGATGCACGCCGCGCGGCCGCTTTCCAGACGCAGCGCGAGCGCGACCTCTTCGTCGCGTTCGAGCAGCGGCGTCGCGCTCATTTCCCGCAGATAGAGCCGGATCGGATCGTTGGTGCGGCCCGCGAGCAGATCGTCGGCCGCAAGCGGCGTCGATGCGTCGGCGAGCGGCGACGCGACTTCCGTCACTTGCGCGAAATGACGGTCGAGCGTCCATGCGGTATGCGCGCCGGCATGCTCGCGCACGTCGATGCCGAGCTCGCGCAGCATCGACGCGGCGGCGTCCGCATCCGTGCCTTCGGCCGCGTCGTCGGGCAGCGCGTCGGCGATTTCACCGTGCGTCACGTAGCCGCGATCGATGCCCAGCGCGATCAGCGCATGCAGATGCGTGGCGCGGTCGGCGTGGGCGCCGCGACACGGCGACGGCGCGCCGTCGCGTTCGCGAGCGGGCCCGGCGTCAAGCGAGCTTGGCATAGACGTTGCACCAGCCTTCCGCGGCAACCGTCTTGCCCGCGAACATCGGGCACGTGCCGGAGGATTCGCCCGCGGCGGCCTTGTAGAAGCGGCAGTTCGCACACGTCTGGCCGGCCTGGTACTTCGGGAACTTGCCGGCGTCGACGGTCGTCGCCTTGGCGCGGTAGCCGAGCGTCTTCGCCGCCGCATCGTTTTCGTCGACGGGCGAAGCGGCGGCGAATGCGCGCGTGCCGGCCGCGAGCGCGGCGCACAGGCTGGCGGCCTGCACGAAGAAGGTTCTGCGATGACGGGAGATCATGATGCGGTCCTGAATGAAATGAACGGAAAAAGCCCGGCCCGCGCGCCGGGCAAGCTGCCCGGCACGGCGGTCGATCCAAACGAAAGAGGGTGGAGCGGTTACTTGCGCGGCCCGGCGATCAGCGGCGCCTTCGACGCATTCGCGATCTCGGCGGTCAGCTTGTTCTTCGACGCGTCGTAGCCGTTCGAGTAAAGCAGGAACGCCATCAGATCCTCGTATTCCTGCGCGGACATCTTGCCGGGGCGATCGGCCGGCATGTTGCTCGACATGTACAGGAAGATGCCGCCGACCGTGATGTGCGACTTGCCTTCGGGCGCGAACGATTCCCCGCTCAGCGCGGGCGCGGTATTGCCCTCGAGCTGGTCGCCGTGGCATTTCGCGCACGCATCGCCGTAGAGTTTCTTGCCATGCTGCACCTGAGCCTGGTCGAACGACGGCACGCCGCCGCCTTCGCTCGTCGACACCTTGATGAAGCCGGGCCGCTGCACGGACGCGATCGCGCCGTCGAGAAACCGGCCGGGCACGCGCGTGGCGGCGGCTTGCGCGATGTCGTCGGGAAGCGTCCAGCCACGCGTAAGCGACGCGAGACGGCCGTTGCCGCTCAGTTGCGACAGCGTGGCGTCGATGCGCTGTTGCAGCGCGTCCTTGCCCGGCCCGAACGCGAACGACAGTTGCCAGTCGGAGTACGGCGACGACGTCGCCGCCACCTGGAACCGCTGTTTCGGATGGGCACGCTCGTACGCGACGACGCTCGGATACCAGACGATCGCGCGCTGCGCACGGCCCGCGGCGAGCGCGCCGATCGTTTTTTCGCTCGTGTTCTCGAGGTCGAAGCGTGCGTTCGTCTGCTGCGCGGCGATCAGTTGCGACGGGCTGCCGTAGGTGGCCGCGATCGTTTCCTTCGCGCCGGACGGCGCGGGCGCATCGCGCAGCGACACGCTGACGTAGCCGGAGCGCAGATAGCCCTGCGAGAACGTCATCTTCGATCCCGACGCATCGGCGATGGCCGAACGCGGGAAGCCGGCGATCACGTCGCAGTCGCGTTCGAGCGATTTCGTCAGCTCGCTGGCGGAGATGCCGTCGTCGTCGCCGTTGTCGTCGACACCGCGTGTGTTGAAGGTCGCGGCGATGCCCGCGGTGCGGAACACTTCGCGCGCGACGGCGCGGTCGAGTGCCGTGGTGGGGCTGCCGGGCAGCGTGCAGACGCGCACGCCGGCCGATGCGGCTGCCGGTGTCAGCGCCACGCCCACGGCGAGCAGACTGGCGACGGTGACGGAAGTGAGGCGAGTATTCATGGTCGTGTGTCCGGTTGAAGCGGGTGGGGCGTCGCGCCCGCATCGGGCGCATGCGGGCGCGACTCGGATGTGGCGCCGGGTCAGTTGAGCGCGAACACGTAGAGCGTGCCGCCGCGCGGAACGTCCTTCGCGATGTCGGCCATCGGGCCGCCCCAGATCGGGTTCGCGCCGCCGTAGCCGGCCAGCACCGCGACATACTCCTTGCCGTCGACCTCGTACACCGACGGCTGCGAGATGATGCCGCTCGCCAGTTGCGGGCTTTCCCACAGCACCTTGCCGGTCGCCGTGTCGAACGCGTACAGGTGGCCGTCGAGCGAGCCGCTGAACGCGAGGCCGCTCGCGGTGGTCGCGACGCCGCCGTTCCACGGCTTCTTCGACCAGTGGCTCCACAGCTTCTTGCCGGTGTTCACATCGATGGCCGTCAGTTCGCCGTAGCCTTCGCTGCCCGGCTCGGGCTTGATCTCGAAGCCTTCGCCGAGATACGGCAGGCCTTCCATGTAGCTGACCGACTTGCCGGTCAGGCTCATGCACGCATGCAGCGCCGGCACGACCGCGATGTTGCGTTCCTGGTCGTACGAGATCGACCACCAGTTCTTGCCGCCGAGGAAGCTCGGGCACGTTTCGATCGTCGTGCCGGCCTTCGGGAACTTCGACGCGTCCTGGATCGGCTTGCCGTCCTCCGTATAGCCGGTGACCGACAACGCCTTCACGAACGGCGTCGCATAGATCAGCTTGCCGGTCGTGCGGTCGATCGCGTGGAAGAAGCCGTTGCGGTCGGCGTGGATGATCGCGTCGTAGTCCTTGCCCTTGTACTTGATGTCCGCGAGGACGGCCGCGTTCACGCCGTCGTAGTCCCACGTGTCGTTGTTCGTGTACTGGTAGTGCCACTTCAGGTTGCCGCTCTTCGCATCGAGCGCGAGCAGCGAGTCGGAATACAGGTTGTCGCCGGGGCGCAGCGCGGCGAGCCACGGGCCGGGGTTGCCGACCCCCCAGTACAGCGTGCGCGATGCGGCGTCGTAGGTGCCGGTGAGCCACGCGGCGCCGCCGCCATGACTCTGCATGCCGTCGGGCCAGGTTTCCGCGCCCTTTTCGCCGGCGGCGGGGATCGTGTAGCGTTTCCAGACCTGCGAGCCGTCCTCCGGATTCAGCGCGGCGATGTAGCCGCGAATGCCGTATTCGCCGCCGGACGTGCCGACGACGATCGCGCCGTCGATCGCGAGCGGCGCCAGCGAGAACGCGTAGCCGAGACCCGGCTCGAACATCTGTTTCTTCCACACGAGCGTGCCGGTCTGCGCATCGAGCGCCGCGATTTCGCCGTTCAGCATCGCGATGTAGACGTTCTTGCCGTACAGCGCGACGCCGCGGTTGACGACGTCGCAGCACGCGGTCTTGAACGAGGCCGCGCCGAGCTTCGGCTCGTATTTCCACAGCTGTTTGCCGGTCTTCGCATCGAACGCGTAGACGTTGTCCTTCGGCGTCGTCACGAACAGATAGTTGCCGTTGACGATCGGCGTGGCCTCGAAGCCCTGCTTCAGGTCGGCGGGGAACTTGTACGCCCACACCTGCTTGAGATCCTTCGCGTTCGACGTGTCGATCTGCTTGAGCGGCGAATGCGAGCGGCCGTCGTAGGTGCGGTAGTAGGTCAGCCAGCCCGGGTCGCCGTGTGCATCGGTCAGGCGCTGGTAGGTTACGGCCGGGTAATCCGCGGCCGCTTCGACGAGGCCGGGGTTCAGCGCGACGGCGGCCGCCACCGCGATGCCGATCGTCGCCAGCCGGCTCGCTGAAGCCGAGAGTTTCTTCATGGTTGTCTCCTGGGTCATTGTGGTCGCACCGCCGCGAACGTTGCGTCGCGCCGGCACGGTTGGGGTTTCCGGGCCGAGTGCACTGCCCGTTACGCAAGTCGCATGCCATCGCGGCCGGAAGCCGGTGTGGCGCGGCACGCGGACGCATCGCGGGTGATGCGTCGAGCGACGTTGCGCGCCATGGCGTCAGCGCAGGTGTTGCATTCAGGTACACCGGCGCGCGCGAAGTGTTGCCAAACATGACAGGTGGCGCAGTCCGCGGGACAGCGGCGAGTCGGTCGCACGCATGCCGTTCCGAAACGATGTGCGGCGCGGCGCGCGCTGCTCGTGCTCGCGGCGCTGGCACGGTTCTCGCACGCCGGTGTCGCGACAACCCGTCGCCGCGCGGTGCATCGCACGGCCCGGCGGAATACAAGTGCGGAGACAACGGAATGATCAGGAGACCAAAGGCCGCCGGATGGTACGGCGCGATGCGGCATGGCCGGCGTGCGCGATGCGTTGGCGTGACCGTTGGCACGTTGGCGCTGTTCGGCCTGCCGCCCGGCAGCGTGCGCGCGCAGCAGCAGCCCGACGGCGGCGCGATCGCGCCGGCCGAGCCGCCGGCCATCGTGCTGCCCGCGGTGGTCGTCGTCGGCACGACGCCGCTGCCCGGGATCGGCACGCCGCTGTCGAAGGTGCCGGCGAACGTGCAGAGCGTGCGTGCGGCGGAGCTCGACGCGCAGCACCGCGCGACGCTCACCGATTTCTTCGCCGCGAACCTGCCGAGCGTGACGATCTCGGACGCGCAGGGCAACCCGTATCAGGCGGACGTCAACTATCGCGGCTTCACCGCGTCGCCGCTGCTCGGCACGCCGCAGGGGTTGTCGGTGTTCGTCGACGGCGTGCGTGTGAACGAGCCGTTCGGCGACGTCGTGAACTGGGACATCCTGCCCACGCAGGCGATCGACCGCGTGCAGCTGATTCCGGGCTCCAACCCGGTGTACGGGCTCAACACGCTCGGCGGTGCGCTCGCGATCACGACGAAGAACGGCAGGTCGAACCCGGGCGGCGAAGCGGAGGTGTCGGGCGGCTCATGGGGCCGCAAGACCGCCAGCGTCGAGCAGGGCGGCACGATCGGCTCGAACCTCGACTACTACGCGACCGCGAACGTCGCGAACGACGGCGGCTGGGCCGACCATGACGCGAGCCGCGTGCGGCAGGCGTTCGGCAAGCTGCGCTACACCGATGCGGACACGACGCTGTCGATTGCCGCGGGCGGCGCGGACAACACGCTGTCCGGCACCCAGACGATCCCGCGCTCGTTCCTCGACAACCGGAAGCAGGCGTATACGTATCCGGACCGGAACCGCAACAGCGCCGGCTACCTGACGCTGTCGGGCGAGCGGTTTTTCGGCGAACACGTCGAGCTGAGCGGCAACGCGTACTACCGGCACCTGCGCAACACCAACACGAGCAGCAACAACAATACGGATTACGGATCGGTGGACGAGGACGGCACGATCGACACGGTGCAGGGCAGCAATGCGCAATCGACGATCGTCACCGACAGCTACGGCGGCAGCGTGCAGCTCACGCTGCTCGGCAAGCTCGGCGGGATGGCGAACCGGCTGGTCGCGGGCGTCTCGGCCGATGTCGCGAATTCGAGCTACGTCGCGTCGTCGCAGGACGCATCGTTTACCGATGCGCGCGCGGCGATCGGCATCGGCGATTTCGTGCCGCAGACCAGCGCGAAGACGCGCAACGCGAACGTCGGTGTGTACCTGAGCGATGCGTTGTCGCTGACGCCGCACTGGACGCTGACGCTGTCGGGCCGCTACGACTGGTCGAAAGCGCAGATCGGCGACGAGAGCGGCGTGCAGCCGCTGCTCGACGGCAGCCATGTGTTCTCGCGCTTCAACCCGGCCGTCGGGCTCAACTGGAACCCGGTGCCCGGCTTCACCGCCTATGCGACGTACAACGAAGGCATGCGTTCGCCGACCGCGATCGAGCTCGCGTGCGCGGACCCGGCCGCGCCGTGTTCGCTGCCGAACGACTTCATCGCCGACCCGGCGCTCAAGCCGGTGATCTCGAAGACGTTCGAGGCCGGCATGCGCGGCCGCGTCGGCGCGGCGACGACCTGGAGCGCCGCCGCCTATCGCACGACGCTGACCGACGATATCCAGTTCATCAGCAGCCCGGCCAGCGCGCAGGGCTACTTCCGCAACGTCGGCGATACGCGGCGGCAGGGTATCGAGCTCGCCGGCCGCACGCGGGTCGGCCCGCTCGGTGTCGGGCTGTCGTACAGCTATGTCGACGCGACCTACCGATCGTCGTGGACCGAACACAGCCCGGCGAATTCGGCGGCCGACGCGAACGGCAACGTGACGGTCAAGCCGGGCGACCGCATCCCCGGCATTCCCGCGCATACGGTGAAACTGCGGCTCGACTACGCGGCGACGCCCGCGTGGGACATCGGCGCGAACGCGACCTGGCGCGGCGGCGTATACGCACGCGGCGACGAGAACAACGGGGACGTGAACGGCCGGATCGCGGGCTACGTGCTGGTCGATCTCGACATGCGTTACCGGATCACGAAGCGGTTCGAGGTGTTCGCCAGCGTGACGAACCTGCTCGACAAGCGCTACGCGAGCTTCGGCGCACTCGGCCAGAATTTCTTCAATGGGCCGAACCATACGTTCGATGGCGCTCATCCGGTGAACGAACAGTTCGTCGGGCCGGGCGCGCCGCGCGGCGCGTGGGTCGGCGTGCGCTATGCGTGGGATTGAGCGGCGCGCGGTCGCGTGTGGCGCGCTTGCATGTGTTGTCGTGTCATGACACGAACGGGCGCGGGGCCGTCACGTGAGCGGCACCGTCGCGAACATCGCATTGACGGCGCGTGCGACGCTGCGCGCCAATGCCGGGTCGCTTGCCAGATGCCCGGCCTGCACGCGTTCGATTTCCGATTCGGGTGCGGCTCGCGCGAGGCGTTCGACGTTGCCGACCGGGCATACAGGATCGTGCATCCCGTGCGCGGCGAACAGCGGCACGCGGGCCTGTGCGGCCCGTCGCGCGAGCGCGAGCACGCGGCGCTCGCCGAGCCAGCAGTCGTGTTGCAGGTAGTGCGCCTGGACCCGGTATTTGTCGATCAGACGGCCGACGGTCTGGTTCGAGCGGATCGTGCGGGCGGGCGAGCGGCGCGTTCGCACTGATGCGAGGATCGCGCTTTCGTATGCGTGCCACGCAAGCGCCACCGCGCGCTGCCGGGCCGCGCTTGCGCCGTGACGCAACCGCTGCGCGCAGCGCGACAGCAGGCGATCCGGCCGGCCGCCGCCGGCTGCTGCATGCAGGCGCCGCCATTCGCGCGGCGCACGCGTGCGGGACGTCATGAAGAGCCCGCGGACTTCGCGTGACGACGTCAGGAACAGCCCGCGCAGCACGACGCCCGTCACCCGCGCCGGATGCGTGCCCGCATACGCGAGCGCGAGCGCGGCGCCCCACGAGCCGCCGACGACGCCCCAGCGTGCGATGCCGAGCTGCTCGCGCACCGCCTCCAGATCCGCGATCAGCCGCGCGGTGTCGTTGTGGCGCGTGCCGCCGCGCGGCCCCGACGCGCCCGCGCCGCGCTGATCGACGAGCACGACGCGCACGCGGGTGAGGTCGAACAGCCGCAGGATGCCGGGCTGGCTGCCGCTGCCGGGCCCGCCGTGCAGCACGACGACCGGATGGCCGTGCGCGGCGCCGGCCACGGCGAAGGCGATCGATTGCGCGTCGCGGTGCAGGCGCCGGCGTACGGGCGTGGCCGGTGACGCCGGCGTATCGGGCAAGGCCCGCGGCGCGGGCGATGGCGTGGATCGAGTCGGGCGACGCGTCATGTCTGTCGATAGGGTTCGGGCGTAATCGGGAAGGGTAATCGTCGGCGGCCGGACGGTTGCCTGCCCAGCCTTCTGCGACAAAGCGAGAAGCAAGCCAGAAGCGCGCCCGCCGCGAAGATCCGGATTCGCACGGGTAGTCACGCGTCGGGAAATCACGGTATCACGAAGGCAGGCCGTTGCCTGACGCGATACGCCGCCGCTGCGCCCGGTCGATTCATTACATCGTCCTTTCAGTTTCGTTGCGTGGCGCCAGCGTGGCCCGATGCTTGCTTGCAGTGACGGCAAAGAGTCCGGCAGTTGACCGGAAGGATCCCCCGGAGGAGACAATGCGCGATGACGTAGAGCAGGCGGCCGGGTCACGGGCCGCGCATCCCGCCGGCTGGCCCGCGCCGTCGATCCAGAAGGCCCATGAGCGCTCGGAGACGTTCGGCCTGCAGGTATCGGCACGGCCCGACTACGACGTGCTGTCGAACGCGGCGCTGGTGCTCAAGCGCGAGCAGAGCCGGGTGCTGTGCGTACACGCGATGCCGGTGATGGAGACGCTGCACGAGCAGATCGTCAACACGCAGAGCATGATCGTGCTGACCGATGCGGAAGGGCTGATCCTGCATTCGATCGGCGACGACGATTTCCTGCGCCGCGCGGAGAAGGTCGCGCTGCGCCCGGGCGCGAACTGGGCGGAGAACCGGCAGGGTACCAACGCGATCGGCACGGCGCTGGCCGAGCTGTGCCCGATGGTCGTCCACGGCGACCAGCACTTCCTGGCCGCGAACCGCTTCCTGACCTGTTCGAGCGTGCCGATCCTCGATCCGTACGGCGACGCGATCGGCGTGCTCGACGTGACGGGCGATCACCGCAGCTATCACCAGCACACGATGGCGCTCGCGAAGATGTCAGTGCAGATGATCGAGAATCATCTGTTTACGACGACGTTTCAGGAAACGCTGCAGGTGTCGTTCCATGGCCGCCCCGAATTTCTCGGCACGCTGATGGAGGGGATCGTCGCGTTCACCGCCGATGGCCGCTTCCTGTCGGCCAATCGCAGCGCGCAGTTCCAGCTCGGCATGCCGCTCGCCGCGCTGCGCGCGCACACGCTGTCGTCGCTGTTCGACGTCACCAGCGCCCAGCTGATCGACCGCATGCGCGCGAGCACCGACCGGCACCTGATGCTCAATCTCGGCAACGGCGCGGTGGTCTGCGCGCGCGTGCACTTTCGCCGCGCGACGCTCGCCGAAGGCAGCCGGCCGACGGACGTCCACGACGTGGGGACGCCGGGCGCGCGCGCGAACGCGGTGCCGGTGCCGGCGCCGGCGGCGGGCACGTCGGCCGGCCTGTCGCGGCTCAACTATCTCGACACCGGCGATGCGCAGGTCGCCAGCGTGATCGCGAAGGTGCGCAAGGTGATCGGCAAGGACATCCCGATCCTGATCACCGGCGAGACCGGCACCGGCAAGGAACTGCTCGCGCAGGCGATCCACAACGACTCGCCGCGCCGCGACGCGCCGTTCGTCGCGGTCAACTGCGCGTCGATTCCGGAGACGCTGATCGAGTCCGAGCTGTTCGGCTACGAGGAGGGCGCGTTTACCGGCGCGCGCCGCAAGGGGGCGATCGGCAAGCTGCTGCAGGCGAACGGCGGCACGCTGTTCCTCGACGAGATCGGCGACATGCCGTATCCGCTGCAGGTGCGGCTGCTGCGCGTGCTGCAGGAGCGCCTCGTCAACCCGCTCGGGTCGACGAAGACGATCGCCGTGGACATCGCGATCATCTGCGCGACGCACCGCGACTTGCGCGAGATGATCGCGCAGAACCGTTTCCGTGAGGATCTCTACTACCGGCTCAACGGCCTCGTGGTGCGCCTGCCGCCGTTGCGCGACCGCACGGATCTCGCGGTCGTCGTGCAGAAGATGCTGCAGCGCGAAGCGTTCGCGGGGCCGGGCCGGCCGCCGCTGTCGGTCGCGCCGGACGTCATGGAGTTGTTCGTGCGGTGCACGTGGCCGGGCAACTTCCGCCAGCTCGGCAACCTGCTGCGCACGGCGGCCGCGATGGTCGACGACGACGGCGAAATCCGGCGCGAGCACCTGCCGGACGACTTCTTCGACGACCTGCGGCGCGGCGATGCGCAGCCCGTGCCGGCGGCGCCCGATTCGCCCGCCGCGGCGAGCGCCGGGCCGTGCGTCGCGGATGCGTTGCCGCCCGCCGACGCGCGCCTGCAGGACGTCGCCGCGTCCGCGATCGCCGCCGCGCTCGCGCGTCATGGCGGCAACGTGTCCGCCGCGGCGCGCGCGCTCGGCGTCTCGCGCAACACGATCTACCGGAAGATGCCGGCCACCGACGCGGGACGCCAGCCGTCGTCCGACGAAGACTGACGCGCGCCGCCGTCGCGCGGTGCGCGACCTGTCACAGCCGGTGTGTCAAGTTGCAACACCGGTGTTCAACGATTCAACACTTGTGACCACTCGCGGACATCGTGCCGCCGGGGTGGCGGACCGCATTCGCGCGGATCATGTCGGCTATTCGTAAGGATTCCGCCTCGATGCCCGGATGACGGCCGTCTACCGCCGACGCGCCGCCGCAATACGCGTTCGGCACGCTCCTTGCTGAATAGAAATCGACCGCTCGCTTGCCGCGGTCGTTCGATTCATCCAGCAACTCATCAACTCATCAACTCGACAGGAGACACACCATGCAGTGGACGACACCGTCTTACACCGACCTGCGCTTCGGCTTCGAAATCACGATGTACATCGCCAACCGCTGATCGCCGTGCGTGCCGCCCGTTTCGCCGTGGTCGGCGCGGGCGGCCTCGGGAGCTGACGCCATGAAGATCAAGATACTCGGCTCGGGAGCCGGCGGCGGGCTGCCGCAATGGAACTGCAATTGCGCGAATTGCCGTCGTGCGCGCAGCGGAAGCGGCCACGTGCTGCCGCGCACGCAGTCGTCGATCGCGGTCAGCGACGACGGCGTCGACTGGGTTCTCGTCAACGCGTCGCCCGACATTCTTTCCCAGTTGCGCGCGGCGCCGGACCTGCAACCGGCGCGCACGATTCGCGACAGCGGCATCGCCGCCGTCGTGCTGTGCGACGCGCAGATCGATCACGTGACGGGCCTGTTGATGCTGCGCGAGCGTTCGACGCCGCTGCCGCTCTACGCGAGCGCGCCGGTGCTCGACGACCTGTCGACCGGCTTGCCGCTCGTGCCGCTGCTCGACCATTACTGCGGCGTCGCCGCGCACACGATCGTGCCCGGCGAGCCGTTCGCCGTGCCGGCGGCGCGCGGCATCCGTTTCACCGCGATCGCCGTCGACAGCAAGCCGCCGCCTTATTCGCCGCGACGCGCGTCGGCCGCGCCCGGCGACAACATCGCGCTGTCGATCGAAGACGTCGCGAGCGGGCGGCGCGCGTTCTATGCGCCGGGGCTCGCGTCGGTCACCGACGACGTGCGCGCGGCCATGGACGGCGCCGACCTCGTGCTGGTGGACGGCACGTTCTGGACCGGCACCGAGATGATCGATCTCGGCCTGTCGCGCAAGCACGCGGCCGACATGGGGCATCTCGCGCAGTGCGCGGAACCCGGGCAGCCCGGCATGATCGACTGGCTCGACACGCTGCCCGCCCACACGCGCAAGGTGCTCACGCACATCAACAACACGAACCCGATTCTCGATCCGCATTCCGTCGAGCATGCGCACCTGCGCGCGCACGGCATCGACGTCGCGCACGACGGCATGCAATTCCAGGTCTGACGATGAACGCACCGATCCCCGCTACGGCGTTGCACGCGACGCCCTGGACCGCGACCGAATTCGAGGCGCGCCTGCGTGCGCTCGAATCGCGCTATCACATTCATCATCCGTTCAACCGGCGGCTCAACAGCGGCGCCTGTTCGCCCACGCAGATCCGCGGCTGGGTCGCGAACCGCTTCTACTACCAGATCTGCATCCCGCTCAAGGATGCGGCGATCCTGTCGAACTGCCCCGACCGCGAGACGCGGCGCCGCTGGATTCAGCGGCTGATCGACCACGACGGGCAGGGCGACAACGCAGGCGGCATCGAGGCATGGGTGCGGCTCGGCGAGGCATGCGGCCTGACGCGCGACGAGCTGTGGTCGCTCGAACACGTGCTGCCCGGCGTGCGTTTCGCGGTGGATGCGTACGTGAACTTCGCGCGGCGCGCGCCCTGGCAGGAAGCCGTGTGCTCGTCGCTGACCGAGATGTTCGCGCCGCAGATCCATCTCGACCGGCTCGCGGGCTGGCCGTCGCATTACCCGTGGATCGAGCCGGCCGGGCTGCATTACTTCCGCAGCCGCGTGCCGCTCGCGCAGCGCGACGTCGAGCATGGGCTCGCGGTGACGCTCGCGCATTTCACGACACCGGAGGCGCAGCAGCGCGCGCTCGGCATTCTGCAATTCAAGCTCGACATCCTGTGGTCGATGCTCGACGCCGTCGAAAAGGCCTACCCCCTATGAACGCGATCGAAGCCGCGAGCGGTGTGCCGCTGCGCCCCTGCCTCAGGGGCATGTACCGCCTGCAATGGGAGGCGGCCCAGGATGCGTACGTGCTGCTCTATCCGGAGGGCATGGTCAAGCTGAACCCGAGCGCTGGCGAGATTCTCGCGCGCTGCGACGGCACGCGCGAACTGGACGACATCATCGGCGAACTCGAGCGCCTGTTCATGCAATCGGATCTCGCGACCGACGTGTACCGTTTTCTCGATCATGCGCGACTGCGCGGCTGGCTGGACTGACATGACGCCCGACACCCCCCGTCCGTCCGCGCCGCTGTGGCTGCTCGCGGAACTCACGTACCGCTGCCCGCTGCACTGCGCGTTCTGCTACAACCCGGTCGACTTCGCGACGCACGGCGCGGAACTCGACACCGATGCGTGGCGCACGGTCATCAGCGATGCGCGCGCGCTCGGCGCCGCGCAGATCGGCTTCTCGGGCGGCGAGCCGCTGCAGCGCGGCGACCTCGAGACGCTCGTCGCGCATGCGCGCGGGCTCGGCTTCTATACGAACCTGATCACGTCGGGCATCGGGCTGAACGTCGCGCGCATCGAGCGGCTCAAGGCCGCCGGGCTCGATCACATCCAGTTGTCGCTGCAGGATTCGACGCGCGAGCTGAACGATTTCCTGACCAGCACACGCACGTTCGAACTGAAGCGCGACGTGGCGCGACTGATCAAGGCGCACGGCTATCCGATGGTGCTCAACTGCGTGCTGCATCGCTACAACCTGCCGCACGTGGGGCAGATCATCGAGATGGCGCTCGATCTCGGCGCCGATTACCTGGAGCTCGCGAACACGCAGTACTACGGCTGGGCGATGCTCAATCGCGATCAGTTGATGCCGACCGTCGAGCAGGTGCGCGAGGCGGAGGATATGGTCAACCGCTATCGCAAGCTGATCGGCGAGCGCTGCAAGATCCTGTTCGTCGTGCCCGACTATTTCGAGCGCCGCCCGAAGGCCTGCATGAACGGCTGGGGCTCGGTGTTCCTCGGCGTCGCGCCGGACGGTACCGCGCTGCCGTGCCATGCTGCGCGGTCGCTGCCGGGGCTCGCGCTGCCGAACGTGCGTGACCGTTCACTGCGGGAAATCTGGTACGACAGCGACGCGTTCAACGCGTTTCGCGGCGACGACTGGATGCGCGAGCCGTGTCGTACGTGCGACGAGCGGCATGCGGATCACGGCGGTTGCCGGTGTCAGGCCTATCTGCTGGCCGGTGATCCGCGAGAGGCCGATCCTGTGTGTGCGAAGTCCGCCCATCACGGTCAGGTCGAACAGGCCGTGCAGTTCGCGCGACGTCGTGCGCCGAGCGACGAACAGCCGCTGGTTTTTCGCAGCAAGGAGAATTCGCTCGCGCAATGCGGCGCGGCGTGCGATTGCTGACGAGGCGCGGTGAACACGGCGCCTGCAAATCCTTCGCCCCTGAATCACGACCAGCAGCGCGCCCGTGCTCGTCCGACCCGTCCCGCGCGTCGACGATCGCATCGCGCAGCGATTCGCCTTGGCGACGGCCGTCATGATCCGGAACGGTCCGCCTCGGCACACCGAGTGATCGTACCGTGCACGCGATCCTGAATACGATGCTCCACGGCGAACCCGAGATTTCGCCAGGCGGTCACTGCGCCGACGACCAGAAGCAGAACCGAAACGATCAACGCCCGCTCCATTCCGTGGACGAATGACGCTTCCGTTGTCTGTCGAACAAAGAAACCGAACAGCGCGACACCGATCACGCCGCCTACCTGACGGGCCGCATTCAGCAATCCCGACGCGATGCCTGCGTGCGCGCTGCTGACCGCAGCAAGCGTCGCGTCCGTAATGGTCGGAATCGTCAGCGCGATGCCGCTGCCGGCAATCAGCATCGGTATCGTGAGCAATCGGCTGGATTGGGCGGCGATTGCGGGCCACATGGCCAGATAGCCGACCGCGGCAATTAACAGGCCGCCGGTCGCGAGCATACGAGCACCGAGCCGGCCGGCCAGTCGAACGGCGATGATGTTCATGGCCATCAATACGCCCATCATCGGCAGGAACGCCGCGCCGGTATGTACCGGTGTCATGTGCCAGATCGACCGGAACAGCAGACTCAGCATGAAGACGATGCCGTAGAAAACCAGATTCGCGATCGCGCCGATCAGAGTCGAGCTGCGGACGATCCGGTCCTGCCACAATGCCGCGGGCAACATCGCGGCCGGATTGCGTGCCTCCAGCCGCGCGAACGCGGCAGCCGATACCGCGCATAGCGCAAATGCGCCCAGAATGATCGGGCTGTGCCATCCCAGCGCGCTGACTTCGGTTGCCGCGAACGTAAGCGCTGCCAGCGCGAACACGCCGGTCAGTTGTCCAGGAATGTCCAGGCTCTTTCCGCGCTGTGCCTTTGTGTCGGGCGCGAACTGCCATGTCATCCAGATACCGACAATGCCGACCGGTACGTTGATCAGGAAAATGCTGCGCCAGCCTACCGCAGCGACGAGCAGCCCGCCTGCCAGCGGACCTGCGGCCAAGGCAATGCCGCCGCCGGCACCCCACCATCCGATCGCGCGGCTGCGCGCCGCGGCATCTTCGAATGCCATGCGCAGCACGGCCAATGAATTCGGCACCAGCAGTGATGCGCCGATCCCTTGGACGAGACGCCAGGCGATCAACGCTCCCATGGATTGCGCCATGCCGCAACCGATGGACGACAACGTGAATATCGCGTATCCCGCAATGAACACTCGCTTCGCGCCGAGCCGGTCGCCGAGGGCGCCCGCCATCAGCAGCGTCGCGGCGAACACGAGTGCATATGCGTTGACGACCCATTGCAGGTCCGTGACGTCCGCATCGAACGCGGTTCGTAGCGTCTCGAGCGCAACATTGACGACGCTGACGTCGATCAATACGGCGACAAAGCCAAGGCACGCTGCCGTTTGAACCAGCCGCGGATGATGATTGGATGAGGCCTGCATCGACGATCCTTCGAGTTCGGAGGTGTGCAGGGTAGAGGATCGCCTTCTGTGCGACTATTCCGCAAAGCCGCACAGCTACCTGGAGAAAATGCACCGATGTTCGACTGGGAAAACCTGCGTTACTTCATTGCCGTCGTGCAAGCGGGCAGTCTTTCGGCGGCGGCGAGGCGGCTGAATGTCGACCATGCGACCGTCAGCCGTCGCCTGAGTGCACTCGAATCCGAGTTGAAGATGCGCGTGATCGACAGGCTGCCGCGCGCATGCCGACCGACGGCAGCAGGTCGGCAGATTCTCGAGTTTGCCGAAAAAATGGAGGAGCACGCATTTGCAATCGAGCGCGCGGCGCTCGCTGAACACATGCCGATGCACGGGACGGTGACGATCAGCGTCCCGCCGGTGCTCGCCAACAATCTCTTCGCGAATCATCTGCATGAATTCGTGCAGCTGCATCCGGGTATTCGACTGTCGATGGCGAGCCAGGCGCAGAGCATCTCGCTCGGCCGCCGTGAAGCGGATATCGCGGTGCGCCTGTTCCGCCCCGAGGAACCGCAAAACGTGACACGCAAGCTCGGCGAGATGACATTCGGGCTCTATGCGAGCCGCGACTATTTGCATGCGGCATCGCCGGCCGATTGGGCGTTCATCTGCTACGAAGCGCAATTTGCGGAAATGCCGCATCAGAAGTGGCTCGAGTCGATTGCTCAAGGTCGCCGGATTGCCTGCGAAGTCAGCGATATCACGACGCAGCAGGCAGCGGCCCGCACGGGAATCGGCGTGGCGGCGCTGCCCGTGTTCATGGGCGACTGCGATCCCGGGTTGCAACGTCTGGCGTTCGACAGCGCATCGTATCGTCGCGAAATCTGGCTTGTCGTGCACGCCGATCTCCGGCATTCACCACCGATCCGTGCAGTGATTGACTTTATCGCAGACGTGACGGGCAGGACTTTTCCGCCGGATGCCGGGCGATCGTAGCGACCGCCGCCGTGGCTTGCGACGTGACCCGGCCAGCGGCCGTCGTCGATTGCGCCGCCATGAGCCGGCGCCTTTTGTTTCCCGTGTTTATTCAGCCATGACTATCGCTTTGGAATCTCCCGATCAACCGGACGTGATCGCCCTCATCGCCGATCTGGATGCCTACCAGGATTCGCTGTATCCGCCGGAGAGCAGGCACGCCCTGGACCTCGCGTCGTTGAAGAAACCGAATGTCCTGTTTGCCGTCGCGCGGGATGCCGCGGGCCAGGCGATCGGTTGTGGCGCGATAGTTGTCGCTCCGGAATTTGGCGAAGTCAAACGAATGTACGTCAGCCCTCGCGGTCGAGGGCAAGGTATCGCCAGGCAACTCATTGCTCTGCTCGAGTCACGGGCCATCGATCTTGGCTGCAGGTTGCTCAAGCTCGAAACGGGCCCATACCAACATGAGGCGCTGGCTTTGTATGCATCCGTGGGCTACGAGCGCCGGGGGCCGTTTGGAGACTACACGGACGATCCATTGAGTGTGTTCATGCAGAAACACATTGCGGCCTGAACGTTCGTGCCGGATGTCCGCTCACGAGAGGGACACCGGATGGCTCAGGGGCGGCAAGCGTCATCCACGAAAATCCCGAAGTACCTTCTTTCTCTCCGCGACTCAAACCGTAGCGGCGCGCGATTGACGCGCCGCCGTCACCCATCACCCGTCATCCGCCTTCGCCTGCAAATCCTTCAGCCCCTGAATCACGACCAGCAGCGCGCGCCCGTGCTCGTCCGAGCCGTCCCACGCGTCGACGATCGCGTCGCGCAGCAGGTCGTTGTATCGGCGGCGCGACGGCTCGGTATCGACACCATAGAAACTGCATAGCTTGTTGAATGGAGCGCTGCGGCGCAGCCGGTGCCCGTTCGACAGCCGAAGGCGCGATACGGTGGGTTGACTGACCCCGGAAAGTCGCGCGATTTCGCTGGACGAGCGTGTGTCTGCCATCAGGCGGCGCAACAGGTCTTGAACGGGAAAATCCTGGTCCGGGGCTTCCATGCAATGCATTATACCTATACAGTTACGGCTGTTGAATGGGCTTGCTGTCAGCAGCGAGGCTGTATCCCGAGAAAGTTGATGACACTGAAACACCTCCCACCCACGTTCTGCTGGACCAAGATCGGTACCGAGTCCGGCGAGGAACTGCCGACCGTCGTGCTCCGCAAGGAATGGGAGCGCCGGCTGGGGGGCGGGCGTTTTCTGTGGGGTATCAACCAGCCGCTCGGCAGCAGCGCGCAAGTCGCCGCGCATCGCACGGGTTCGTTGCTCGCGCTGTTTTCGCCGGTCGCGTCGCGTCCGCGTGCGGGCGCGCGCAAGGACGCGCTGCTGTGGAATGCGTGGGTCGACGCCAGCGGGCAGGTGCGGCCGTTGCCGCCGCATACGTTCATCGCCAGCCGCTCGACGTTGCCGTCGGGCCGGCGTCGCGAGCAGCACTACGCGCTCGTGTGCGCGTCGTCCACCGCGCTGACGGTCGGCACGCAGTTGCGCGTGTTTCCCGACCACCTGCGCAGCGTGAGCACCGGCAAGCCGCTGGGCGCCGCGCAAGGGGCGGCCGTGGTCGACTGCATTGGGCGGGCGAAGGAGCAGACGGGCAAGAGCTACCCGCTCGCGCTGTCGGTCGAGCTCGAGGCGCCGTATTTCGTGCGGCTTGCGCAGCCGTGCGTGCTGAAGGCGCGCGATCTCGCGGAAGTGAACAAGGCCACGCGCGCGGGCGATTTCGATCGCTTCGTCGAGCTGGTCGCGCGCCTGCGCGGCCGTTCGCCGACGGATGCCGTGCGCGGCGTCACGCGCGATCTGTTCGACGTGCCGCCGCTCGAAACGGCCGCCGCGTATGTGGCGCCCACGCATGTCGCGCGCCTGCGCAACCGGCCCGCGGCCGAGCATCCGCGCGATCTCACCGGCGATCTGTTCGACCTGTCGCCGGGCGAAGCGGCCGCGTTCGCGGGGTTGGCGCATCCGCGCGTCGGGCGCGCGTGACGGGACGCACGACGCCGTTCGCGCAAGAATTTGTTGCAATCTCGCCGTAGCGGAGCGGCGAGCGCGGAGCGACAATCGGCACGAAGCGCGCGGTGCGGCGGCCGATGCGTCGACACGCGGCGGCTCGTGGTTCACGCCGCCGACATGCGTACCACGCACACTGAGCGTCGGCGTGCTTCACACTGCAATCCCGAGGGAGGAGTGTCGATGTCGACCCACATCTGTTCGCCGGAAGCACAGGCCGCACAACGCTTCGTCGAAGCGACGCGCAACGTCGATCAGGCGTTTCGCGCGGTGCGCGGCGAAAGCGACGACGACGGCTCGTCGGCCGAATACGCTCGCGCGATGTCGCGTCTCGATCGCGCGCTCGACGAGCTGGCGCGTGCGCAGGAATTCTTCGATCGCGTCGTCGGCGCGGACACCACGCACGGCAACTGACGGCTTCGTCGTTTCTCTTTTCGCGCGTCGGGCGGCGCGCGTTCATCTTCTTGCCGGGTGTGTTGCCCGGCATGCCGGTTCGTCATCCCGTTTCGATTTTTAGGCCGTGCAGCCTTCGCCCGGAGAGTCGCCGCTGAAGGGCTAAGGGCTAGCCGCGCGTCAACTCGCGCGCGTCATGCCCGGCGCGGACGGCGCGGCACGAGACGCGTAACCGCGATGCTGGAACGACGTCGCGAAGAACCGCATCTGGTAGCGGATCGCATTCGCCCAGTAATCCCACGTATGGCCGCCCGGGCGCTCCGCATAGTCATGCGGCACGCCGAGCGCGACGAGCCGTTCGTGCAGCGTGCGATTCGAGTCGACGAATGCATCGTCGCGGCCGCAATCGATCGTCAGGTCGAGATGCGCGCGCACGAACGCCCGCGCGCTTTCGGCGATCACGTTGCGGTTCCAGAACGACGGATGGCGGTCGGGATCGCCGAACACGTGGGCGATCCCCGGCTCGTCCGTGCAGCAGCGCGGATCGACCGCGCCGCTGATGCTGCCGACCGCGCCGAACGTCTCGGGCCGGTCGAGCGCGATGCGCAGCGCGCCGAAGCCGCCCATGCTGAGCCCGGTGATCGCACGCGCGTGCTGGGCCGCGATCGTGCGGAAATGCAGGTCGACATAGGACACGACTTCATCGCCGATGAAGGTCTCGTAGCGGCTGCCCGAATCGAACGGGCTGTCGATGTACCAGCTTTCGTGTCCGCCGTCGGGCATCACGAGGATCACGTGATAACGGTCGGCGAGCGCGGCGATGTGCGTGTTCGACGTCCAGTCGGTATGGTCGCCGCCCGAGCCGTGCAGCAGATAGACGACGGGGTAGCGTTCGCCGTGGTTGTCGCGCGCGTAATCGTCGGGCAGCACGATGGTGGCCTTGAGCGTTTCGCTCATCGCGGCGCTCGGAATCGCGACGACCCGCGCGTGAAAGGCGAAGGCAGGGCTCGTGACGGCGAGCAGCAGAAGCAGCCAGAAAGTACGTGCCAGGCGCATCGATCCTTGCATGTGTCGATCCAGTCCGGCCGGATGCCGGGAAAACCCTGTTCCGGCGACTCTAGCAACCGCGCCTTTCAACCATATTTCGGCGAATCCTACGGGTTGTCAGGCAGACGGCTCGCCTACGATGCGTTCAAGGGTGGCGCGCAATGCGTCGGGCCGCTCGGCCGCGATCAGGTGCCCGCAGCCGGCGATCGTGTCGAAGCCGGCGCAGCGTGCGAGCGCGAAGGCCGGCACGTGCCAGCCCGCGCGCGAACGTTCGCCGGCGATCAGCCAGACGGGATGACGGTCGAACACCAGTGCGAGCGCCGGCAGGTAGCCCGCATCGCCGGTCGTCTCGACCACCGAGCGGCCCATCGCGCGCAGCGTCGATGCCGGCTGATGCGCGAGCCAGCGGCGTGCGTCGTCGAGCTGGCCCGGCGACGGTGCGTCGATCGCGCCGCGCAGCCAGTCGCGCGGAGCCGTGCGCAGGCCGTCGAGCATCGCATCGGCTTCGCCGGGCGTCATGCGGCCGACCGATGCGGACCAGAACGCATCGTCGAGCGTGAAATTGCCTTCGACGTTGACGATGCGCCGCACGCGTTCCGGGTGCGCGTGCGCGAACAGCATCGCGATCGCGCCGCCGACCGAATGGCCGACGACATCGACCGGCTGCATCCCGAAGTGCGTCTCGACGGTTTGCCGCGCGTGCTCGACCTGCGCGGCAAGCGAGATCGCGTCGGGCGGCGCGGCGCGATGCGCGCCGTAGCCGAGCAGGTCGGGGCACAGATGCGGGCCGTGCCATCCGCGCACGTCGAACGTGCCGATGAAACCATGAATGAAGACGACGGGCGTGGGCGGGATCATGCGGCGTGTGCTGAAGGAAGCGGCGGCAATTCGAGTTCGGCGAGCAGTTCGTCGAGTTCGAGCAGGTGCGTACGGTCGTGGTCGAGCAGCTCGCGCACGAGTTCGTCGAGCGACATGCGGCGGATGCCGTCGCGCAGCCCGCAGCGTGCGAGTTGCGCCGGCTCCAGCGCGGCCGCAGTGGCGCACAGCGCGGTGCGCCCGCTGCCGAACGCCGCGACGGCGAGATCGAGCGGCTGCGCGAGGTAGTCGCGTTGCGCGGCGAGCGCGGTGCCGTCGACGGACTCGATCAGGGGCAGCTCGGCCGTGCGCACCGCGTCGATGCGCGCGGCGAATACGGCATCGAGATCGCGCAGGTGGCACGCATGTTCGACCAGCGAGAAGCCGGTGCCGGCCGGGCGGCGCGTGGCCAGCGCGGCCGGCACATGCGCCGCATAGGCGGCGAGCCGGGCCGGCATGCGGGCCAGCGCGGCGACGACGTCGGCGAACGGCAGCCGGAGCGGGGATGCGCTGAACACCGCGCCATAGCTGAACAGCGCGCCGCCGAGCCGGCCGCGCGCCTGCACGACCTCGTGGCCGCGGCGGCGCATCACGTCGGCGACCATCGCGCCGCAGAACTGGCGGGCCGTTGTGTCGGCTTCGATTTCGGGGAATTTGTGCGCGATCTCGTCCTGAATCGCGCCGATCGCGGCGACGCCGACGCGCGACAGCGCCGCGAACTCGAGATAGCGCTCGGGCTCCTCGATCAGCGCTTCGAGCTGGGCGCCGAGCGGGGTCGAGCGGAAACGGTCGAAACGGGAATGCATGACGAAGCCCTGCCGAGTAACGTGACAAAAAGATACGTTACTCGGCAGGGCTTCGTCAACCGGCTGCTCCGGGCGTGTGCGCCGCCCGCCTGCCGCTCAGCGCTGCTGCCGGGCGTCGACCTCCGCCCGCATCCGCGCTTCCTGCTCCTGCAGCTCCGGCGTGAATGCGTCGCCGAAATCCTCCATCTCGAACAGTGGGCGGATCTCGATGTCGGAGTCGCCGGGCATCGGGTTCGGGCAGCGCTTCACCCATTCGACGGCTTCCTCCATCGATTTGACCTGCCACAGCCAGTAGCCGGCGACGAGTTCCTTCGTTTCGGCGAACGGGCCGTCGATGACCGAGCGGTTCTTGCCGGAAAAGTGCACGCGCTTGCCGTGGCTGCTCGGGCGCAACCCGTCGGCGGCGAGCAGGATGCCAGCTTTCACGAGTTCTTCATTGAAGCGGCCCATTTCGGCCATGAGTTCGGTGTCGGGCATTTGGCCGGATTCGGAATCGGCGGTGGCTTTGACGATGACCATGACGCGCATTGTCGTATCTCCTTGAACGGGAATAGGGCGTTTGCCGGCGGTGCGACGGCAAAACGATCGGTTACGACAACACGACGCGCGACGGCGACGGGAATCGACATCGCGGGCAAAAAAATTCAGCGGCGATCGAAATCACGAAAGGCGCCGTATCGGCGATGCGTCATGCCGCGTCGGCCTGCTGCGCATCGAGCACGCCGCGAATCCGGGCCGCGAGTTCGTCGCGCCGGTACGGCTTGCCGAGCAGCATCACGCCGGGGTCGAGCCGCCCCGCGTGGAAGATTTCGTCGCGCGTATAGCCGGACGTGAACAGCACCGGCAACGGCGGCTTGCGCAGCGCGGCGCGGCGTCCGAGTTCGCCGCCCTTCACGCGGCCCGGCATGATCACGTCGGTAAACAGCAGATCGATCGGCGTCTCGCTGTCGAGCACGCGCAGCGCGGCTTCGCCGTCGGATGCCGTGATGACCTTGTAGCCGAGCTGCGCGAGCATGTCGACCACCGTCAGCCGGACATCCGCATCGTCCTCGACGACGAGGATCGTTTCGCGGCCGCGCACCGCGTCGTGCTGCGGCGTGCGGGCAGGCTCGTCGGCTGCCTCGTGGCAGCGCGGAAACGTGAGGCGCACGGTGGTGCCCTGGCCGGGCGTGCTGTCGATCGACACGTGGCCGCCGCTCTGCTTGACGAAGCCGAACACCATGCTGAGCCCGAGCCCCGTGCCTTCGCCGTCCGGCTTGGTCGTGAAGAACGGTTCGAAGACCCGTTCGAGCACGTCGGCCGTCATGCCGATACCCGTGTCGGCGATCTCGAACGTCACGTATTCGCCGGGCGGCATCGGTGTGCCGCGTGTGCCGGCCGCGTGGCCGGGCTGCGTGCTGTTGTACGCGGCGATCGTCAGCGTGCCGCCGCCGCGCATCGCATCGCGGGCATTGATCGCGAGATTCAGCAGTGCGTTTTCGAGCTGGTGCCGGTCGGCGAGCACGTTGCCGACGTCGGGCGCCAGCGCGGAGACGATCCGCACGGTTTCGCCGAGCGCGCGGTGCAGCATCTCGTTCATGCCGTCGATCAGCCGGCACGGGTTCAGCGTGGTCGGCGCAAGCGGCTGGCGTCGCGCGAACGCGAGCAGGTGCGACGCCAGTTGCGCGCCGCGCCGCACGGCATTGTTCGCGTTCTCGATCCGCGGCTGCGCGCTTGCATGGGCGCCGAGTTCGACGGAGAGGATCTGCAGGTTGCCGCTGATCACCTGCAGCACGTTGTTGAAGTCGTGTGCGATGCCGCCGGTCAGGTTGCCGATCGCTTCCATCTTCTGGGCGTGACGCAACTGCTCCTCGATCGCCGCGCGCTCGGCGATCGCGTCGGTCACGCGCTGTTCGAGCGTTTCGGTCAGCTCGCGCAGCTCGGCGTTGGAGGCCTGCAGCGCCGCTTCCGCGCGATCGCGGTGGCGCGTGGCGAGCACGCGCTCGGTGGTCTCGACCACGACGGCGAGCACGCCGCCCGGTGCACCCTCGTCGTCGGGCAGCGGGCTGTAGTGCAGATCCATCCAGACATCTTCCGGGCGGCCGTTGCGCAGCAGCACGAGGGCCTTGTCGCGATAGGACAGCGTGCCGCCGGCGAGGCAGGTGTTCATCACGTTGCGGTTGAAATCGGCGACTTCGGGCCAGCCGAGTTCGACCGGCTGACCGAGCAGATACGGGTGACGGCCGCCGGCGAATCCGGCATACGCGTCGTTGTAGATCATGTAGCCGGGGCGGCCCCACAGCATCACCAGCGGCAGCGGCGAGGCGAGCACGGTGCGGACTGCAGCGACGAGGCTGGCGGACCAGCCGTCGAGCGGGCCGAGCCCGGTGGCCGACCAGTCGAATGCGGTAATGCGTCGGGCCATGTCGCCCTGCCAGCCGGGGCAAGCGTGATGCTGCGCGAACAACTCGACATGCATGGAAGCGCTCCGATGAGGACATGCGGCCGCGGGCGGTGCGGCAGGTCGCGTAAGCGGGCTCCATTTTAAAGCAGATCGATTGGCGCGGCCGCTGTCACGGAGCGCCTCGGCAAAACTGGTATGCTGATCCGCATCACGTGTACGCGGAGGGCGCCATGGCTGCTAAGGAAGTCTCGAAGAAGAAGTACCTGAAAATCCTGAACAAACGCCTGCGCGCGGAACCGGCAGCCCCGGCCGGCGCGTCGTTCGTCTTCTTCCCGCTGGGTGCGAAGGCAAAGCATGCGACGGGCGTCGTGTCCGGCGACGCGCGCAGCAAGCGCGAACTGGCCGTGATGGCCGCGGTCCAGCGCAAGGCAGCCGAAGAGTTCGTCGTCGCCGACGCGTGACCGGCCCCGGCCGCACCGCTGCAAGATGACCGCCTCCGCGGCTTACGCGGGGGCGGTTTCGCTAGGGGCGATCGCGCCGGATGCGAAGCCGGTCGATTCATGCGGCAGGCCGGGCATGGCGCTGAACGCCTGCCCGGCTCGAAACGGCTCGCCAACAACCCAGACGATCAGGACGCCTCGTCCGCTGCCGCCGCCGGATACCGGCCGCCGCCGCCCGCGTCGTCGCCTGCCGCCAGTTGTTCCAGCGCGAGGCCCTTCGTCTCGATCCCGAGCGTCCACACGGCGACGGCCGCCGCGATGAACGACAGCGCGCCGAGCGTGAACACGCCGCCCTGGCCGAACACCGGCAACACGACGCCGACCACGTAAGGCCCGATCAGCGAGCCGATCCGGCCGATCGCCGACGCGAAGCCCGAACCCGTCGCACGCGCCCCGGTGCCGTACAGCTCGGGCGTGTACGTGTACAGCGCCGCCCACATCCCGAACAGGAAGAACTGCATCGCGAGGCCCGTGACGATCAGCAGCGTCGTGCTGCCGCCGTACAGCGCGCTCTGGCCGTACGCGTACGCCATCGCGCCGCCGCCGATCAGCGACGCGATGCAGGTCGGCTTGCGGCCCCAGCGTTCGACGAGCCACGCGGCGCACAGGAAGCCCGGCACGCCGCCGAGCGAGATCAGCACCGTGTAGAACACCGATTTCGTGACTTCGAAGCCGGCCTGCTGCAGCAGTGCGCCGAGCCACGACGTGAGGCCGTAGAAGCCGAGCAGCGCGAAGAACCACAGCAGCCACACCATCACCGTGCGGCGGCGGTACACGCCGCTCCAGATCTCGCGCAGCGCACCGCGACCGCGCGCGGCGGCCGGTTCGGCGAGCCGCGACGGCGGCGGCAGCGTCGTGACGCCGGCCGAGCGCATCACCTTCGCCTCGATCGCGTGCATCACCGTGTCGGCTTCCGTGTGTCGGCCCGCATGTTCGAGCCAGCGCGGCGATTCCGGCACGATGCGGCGCACGACCAGCACGAACACGGCCGGAATCGCGAGCAGCGCGAACACGGTGCGCCAGCCGAATTGCGGCAGCACGAAATACGCGACGATGCCGGCCGTGATGAAGCCGAGCGGCCAGAAGCCATCCATCAGCGCGATCAGGCGGCCGCGTTTCTCGGTCGGCACGAATTCGGACAGCAGCGTCTGCGCGACCGGAAACTCCATCCCCATCCCGATGCCGAGCAGCACGCGGTAGACGATCAGCGCATCGACGCTCTGCGCGGTCGAGCAGAGGTACGACGCGGCGCCCCACAGCACCATGCTCCACTGGAACACGGGCCGGCGGCCGAAACGGTCGGCGAGCAGGCCGGCCACCGCCGCGCCCAGCACCATCCCGAAGAAGCTCGCGCTCGCGACGAGGCCGGCGGCCGCGGTCGACAGCCCGAACTCCTTGCGGATCGAGCCGAGCACGAACGTCATCGTGCCGAGGTCGACCGAATCGAAGAAGAACGCGATCGCGATGATGAAGAAGATGCGCTTGTGATAGCCGGAGAACGGCAGGCGTTCGAGCCGGGCGGCGGCGGAGGCGGAAGCGGTGGCGGCGGGCATGGCGTCCTCTGAAATGAAAAAGGGGCCGCGCAGCGCATGCTCCAGGGCCCCGATGCTTCGTATTCAGTAGACGCGACCACAAACTGCCGCATCAGAGGAAAAGCGCCGCCTGCTTGCCCAAATGCGTCATCGGCGGGCGGCGCGCGTGACGCCGGCCGGCGTCAATTCTTCAGCTTGTAGCCGGTGCGGAACATCCACGCGACGATCGCGAGCAGGATCACGAGGAACAGCGCGGTCGCGGCGAGGCTGATCCACACGTGCACGTCGGCGATCCCGTAGAACGACCAGCGAAAGCCGCTGATCAGGTAGACGATCGGGTTGAACAGTGTGACGACGCGCCACGCGGGCGGCAGCATGTCGACCGAGTAGAAGCTGCCGCCGAGGAACGTGAGCGGCGTGATGATCAGCAGCGGCACGAGCTGCAGCTTCTCGAAGCTGTCGGCCCAGATGCCGATCACGAAGCCGAACAGGCTGAACGTGACGGCCGTCAGCACCAGGAACAGCACCATCCAGAACGGATGCAGGATGTGCAGCGGCACGAACAGGCCGGCCGTGGCGAGGATGATCACGCCGAGCAGGATCGACTTCGACGCGGCCGCGCCGACGTACGCGATCACGATCTCCCAGTACGACACGGGCGCGGACAGGATCTCGTAGATCGTGCCGGTGAAGCGCGGGAAGTAGATGCCGAACGACGCGTTCGAGATGCTCTGCGACAGCAGCGACAGCATCACGAGGCCCGGCACGATGAACGACCCGTAGCCGATGCCGTTCACGTCGCTGATGCGCGAGCCGATCGCGGAGCCGAACACGACGAAATACAGCGACGTCGAGATCACCGGCGCGATGATGCTCTGCATCAGCGTGCGGCGCGTGCGGGCCATTTCTGCGCGGTAGATCGCGCGAATTCCTTGCCAGTTCATGCGTCAGGCTCCTTGCACGCCGTTGCGGCGGTTGTCGATCAGGCTGACGAAAATGTCCTCCAGCGAGCTCTGCGTTGTGTGCAGATCGCGAAAGCCGATGCCGGCCGAGCCGAGCGCGTTGATGAGCTTCGCGATGCTCGCGTCGTCGCGCTGCGAGTCGTACGTATAGACGAGCGCGGCGCCGTCTTCCGCGCGTTCGAGCCCGAACGGCGCGAGCGCGGGCGGCACGTCCGCGAGCGGGTGCTCGAGCTGCACGGTGAGCTGCTTCTTGCCGAGCTTGCGCATCAGTTCGCGCTTTTCCTCGACGAGCACGAGCTCGCCGCCGAGGATGATGCCGATCCGGTCGGCCATCTCCTCGGCTTCCTCGATGTAGTGCGTGGTCAGCAGGATCGTCACGCCGCTTTCGCGCAGCGAATCGACGAGCTTCCACATGTCGCGGCGCAGCTCGACGTCGACGCCGGCCGTCGGCTCGTCGAGGAACAGGATGCGCGGCTCGTGCGACAGTGCCTTCGCGATCATCACACGGCGCTTCATGCCGCCCGACAGCGTCATCAGCTTGTTGTCGCGCTTGTCCCACAGCGACAGCGCCTTGAGCGTCTTCTCGATGTACGCGGGATCGGGCGCCTTGCCGAACAGGCCGCGGCTGAACGACACGGTCGCCCAGACGGTTTCGAACGCGTCGGTGGTCAGCTCCTGCGGCACGAGGCCGATCATTTCGCGGGCGGCGCGATATTGATCGCGGATGTCGTGGCCGCCGACCGTCACGCGGCCTTCGGTCGGCGTGACGATGCCGCAGATCGAGCCGATCAGCGTCGTCTTGCCGGCGCCGTTCGGCCCGAGCAGCGCGAAGATCTCGCCGGGGCGGATGTCGAGGGTCACGTGCTTCAGCGCCTGGAAGCCGGACGCGTAAGTCTTGGAAAGGTCGGAGACGGAAAGGATCGGTTGCATGCTCACGGATGGCACGGCCGCCCGGCGCGACGGCGGGCGCCGCGCATGCCCGGCGCCGCCGCCGCTGCGAAGCGGCCGGGACCGGGCACGGCATGGCGAACGGGCGTCATGTCGAACGGCAGGGTGGTGCGGGATCGCGGGACCGCCATATTAGCAATCGGCAGATCGAAATGCATTCCGATGGAAAGGCCGGGCACTGCCGGTGCCGGATTGGCGTGAATTGCCGTGATATCGCTCAATGATTCGATGTTTTGTTTGAGTGACGCGAACAATCCGGCGGGTTTTCCGGGAATCGGGCCACGCTCGCGTTGCCGTCCGACCGGCTGGCCGACTGTGCTGCCCGCATGCCCTCGCGCCGTACCGGGACGGCGCGCGCGGCGCTCGCGATAATGCGTTCCTTTCACGGCGATACGGAGCGGGGCGCATGTCTTTGATCGATTTCAAGTCCGTGGCGGACGCGCAGGCGGCCGCATGGAAATCCACGATCGTCGGCGAAGTCGGCCCGGCGCGGATCAAGGTGCTGCGCATGGATGCGCAGCCGTACGAAGCCGAAGTGCACGACTACAACGAGGGGCTGCTGGTGCTCGACGGCACGCTGATGCTCGAGGTCGACGCGAAAACGGTCGTGGTCGGGGCCGGCCAGATGTATCTCGCGCACGCCGGCACGCGCCACGCGGTGCTGCCCGGCAGCCACGGCACGCTCGCGATCATCGACGTGTGAGGTTGCGCCGCAACATGCGCGCGGACCGCTGAAGCCCGGCTGGCTTGACTCGACGCGGATTGGCGGTCGCGGTTCAAACGCGTGTTCCACGGCCCGGGTATTTGTCTGAGCAAATAAAATGAAGGCCGTTTGAAAATCTGTTAAATACCGTATAAACGCTAGGATTGCGCGGGTTCCGTCGTTTGGAACTCTGCATCCATTTACTTGCGCGAATGGTCCGATCATAGTCTCGACAAACGACGCATCACGATAACGAATCAAGCGTACGTATGGAGACCACATCATGAGACGCCTATCCGAGGGCCCAGCGGGACTGTCGTTTTCCGATTTTTCGCTGAATGCAGGCGCGACGCAGGTCGCGTACCTGCATCGTCACTTCGCCGTGTAGCGGCGACCCAATTCCGTTTCGATCGTTCCGACGGCGCCGTGCCGCATGACGGCGCTGCAGGAGCGCGCTCGTCTGCCGCCGCGGCGTGTGCCGCCTGTGCCTGACCGGCATCGCGGCAGTCCTGCGTGCATCGTCATGCGCCGCGCCTTCGTGCGGCGGCGCGATACCAACCGGCGGGCCATGCAGCCCGGCCGGGCGAGACTTGTCGTACCTGAAAAGGAGGGGTTGATGATTTGCATTCCTGAATGGCGGAAGGCGATCCTGTCGTGCGCGGTGCTGGCGATGCCGTTCGTCGCCGGTTGTGGCGGCGGCGACGATCCGGGGCCGATCACCGTACCGCAGTGCTCGGGCAGCGCCTGCGGGCCGAGCGGCGCCGAAACGACGCCGCCCGTCGTGACGAAGCTGTGTCCGGACGCGCTCGACTACACGACGACGTACACGGGCGGCGCCGGCAGCGGCGAGTACGTGAAGGTGAAGTTCGACACGACGAAGCTCACCTACCAGATGCAGTTCATCGAATCGTCGGTGCCGACCTCGGCGGGGCAAGTCAACAACACGCGCGCGGGCCTGACGATCAGCGGCGCGTTCCATCATCCGACCACGCTTCCGACCGCCGAGCAGAACCGTTGCGCGTTCGTGCTCGACAGCGGCGCGACGAGCGACGGCGCGTATTCGGTGACGATCAACCGCGCCGATCCGCCGATGCTGTTCGTCGGCAATGGCGTGGTGGGCGGCGGGATTCCGGGGGCGACGATCGCGTTCGCCGGTATCCCGCTGCTGCCGGGCATCACGCTCGGCGTGGTCCCGTCGCGCACCTTCGATTTCTATCCGTTCATCGGCTTTACCGACACCGAAACCGACTTCACGAAAGTGGCGGGCAACTACAACGAGGTCGGTATCCATCTGTCGCCCATCGGCGGTGATGGTCAGAGCCCGACCGGGGCGGTCGGCTGGGAATCCGACGTCGTCAACTGGAATCAGACGTTGAATGCGGACGGCTCGTGTTCGATCACGCAGGGCAGCGACTACTCGTGTCAGACGACCGGGACGCCGTGGGCGCAGCGCAAGAATGCGGACGGATCGGCGGACAATGTATTCGTGAGCAATCCGGCTGGGGGGCAGGGGTATCCGATCGCGGGGCAGGGCTCGACGCTGATCATTGCACCGAGCCAGGCGAAAGGCATCATGATCGTCGGCAGGCTGAACGGCGTGCTCGTGCCGATCGTGATTCGTGTCGGCTACACGCACGTCGATACGGTCAATCTGCTCGCCTCGGTCGCCGATGCCGAAGTCGGCATCTCGATGCTGTCGTCGACGAAGGCGATTGCCGCGAACTCCCTGAAGGGCGGATACATCGGCGCGACCAGTGCCTCCGCATGCGGCATCGTGACGTCTAGCGGCCAGGGGAACAAGTTGGCATCGGCGGGGCCGAGCTTCAACCCGAACGTGCCGCACCCCGACCTGCCCGGTATCTTCGCCAACAACGCCTTCTATTCGGTCGCCGGCAGTTGCAACGACGGCACGGCCGTGTCGACGCTGGCCGCGAACTATACGTCCACGCTGTTCCAGGGCAGTACCGCGGCGTTCATCGATCCGCAGACGTCGTCGGTCACCTCGCAGTTCGCGCTGGACTATACGCAGGCCACGCCCGGCAAGATCAGGGTGACGGCCGCGCAGGACTTCAACGCGAAGGGCGCGAACGGCAACGCGGCGATCTTCGGCAAGGGCGACACGGGCTGGCTCGTGACGGCCGGCAACGTCTACGCGATGGTCGTCAACGACAACAAGGTCAACCCGTTCTTCACGATCGGCGCGTTCGTTCAGTAACCACGTATCGAACATGTCACACCGGCGGCGCATGCGTCGCCGCCGGCGAATCGAATTTCAAGAGGATTCCTATGAATTTGAAACAGTGGATGGCCGCGGCGTCGCTCGCGCCCGTGCTGGCCGCGTGCGGCGGAGACGGCGACCCGCCGCCCGCGCCGGTGGTCCGGCTGTGCCCGCAGACGATCGACTACAACACGGTGTTCATCGGCGGGTCGGGGTCGGGCGAGCTCGTGAAGGTGCAGCTCGACACGACGAAGATGACGTACCGGATGACCTACCTCGCGTCGCCGGTGCCCGCCACCACGGGTACCGTGCAGCCGACGCGGGACACCGCGCCCGCGAACGTGGTCGACGGCACGCTGGCCGACGAGACGGGGCTGCCGACGGTGAAGCTGAACCAGTGCACGTTCCGGATGCAGAACGCGAGCCTCGACCCGAGCCGCCCCGCGCGGCTGTTCCTCGGCGAAGGCGTGCTGGGCGGCGCGATCCCCGGCGCGACGATCCAGTTCGACGGTGTGATCGGCGTCGGCAAGATCACGAAGACGACGTTTCCGTACTACCCGTTCATCAGCTTCTCGTCGCTGGAAACCGACCTGACGAAGATCGCCGGCACGTACAACCAGCTCGGTTATCACCAGGTGCCGTCGCAGAACTTCCAGCCGGTGGCGCTCGACCAGCAGGTGACGATCAACGCGGATGGCAGCTATACGGAAACCGACAACTTCGGCAAGAAGAACGGCGGACAGCCGCTTGCGTCGAGCGCGACCGTGAACCAGCCGTTCACGCTGCGCCCCGATGCGCCGGCATTCCAGTCGCTCAACTACCTGCCGCAGATTCCGCCGACGCTCGCCGCGCTCGATCCGGCGAAGGCCGGCAAGGGGATCCTGATCGTCGGCAAGCTGCGCAACCAGCTCGTGCCGGTTTTCATCCGCACCGGCGCCGCGAACGCGGACCTCACGCAAGGCCCGCCGAGCGCGGACGACGAATCGGGCATCTCGTTCCTGAGTCCGCGGACGGCGATCGCGCAGGGCTCGCAGGACGGCGAGTACACCGGCGTCGACAGCGCATTCAACTACCGCGCGACCGCGCTCGTCGGCGCGCAGGCCACGCTGCTCGACCCGTTCAACGCGTCGCAGGCCGCGCTCACGCGCGCGCTGAACCTCGACTACACGCAGAAGGTGCCGGGCGTCGTGACGACCGTGCATGCGGATGCGGCGTCGGGCCCGGCGACCGGCAAGTTCGTGTTTACCGGCGGCGTGTTCGGGTTCCTCGACATGGCCGATACGAGCAACCCGTACTTCACGGTCGGCGCGTTCGTGCAGTGACCGCGTGTGGATGGAGACACGGCGGCGCCGCGCGCGAATGCGCGGCGCCCGGACAGAATGAGGGGGAGACTTCATGAAGAAGCTGATTGTCGCGGGTGTCGTCGCTGGTGTATCGACGCTCGCATCGGCCCAGCAGGCGGGCGACAACGTCGCGACGCTGGGCTGGCTGCACATCATGCCGCAGGATTCGACCAACGGGCTGACGACGAATCTCGCGAGCATGCCGATCAACGGGCCGCTGCGCCTGCCTGGTTCGTTCACGTCGCCGGGCACGAGCCTCACGGTCAACAACGCCGATACGGTCGGCCTCACGCTCACGCACTTCTTCACCGATCACATCGCGGTGACGTCGGTGCTCGGCGTGCCGCCGGAGTTCACGCTGACCGGACACGGCGTGATCAGGCCGCCTGGCCCGGCCGGCGCGCTCGGCAACGTCGACATGGACAAGTCGGCGAACCAGCCGGCCGTGAAGAACGCGCGGCAGTGGAGCCCGACGATCATCCTGCAGTACTACTTCAATTCGTCGACGGCGAAGTTTCGTCCGTTCGTCGGGATCGGCGTGGCCTACAGCTGGTTCAGCAACATCGAACTGAACGGAAACTTCGCGAAGGACATCAACGAGAACCTCGGCAGCGTGCTCGCGGCCGGCGCCGGCAAGCCGGGTGCGACGTCGGTCGAGGGCAAGGCGTCGTCGTCGTTCACGCCGGTCTACAACGTCGGCGCGAGCTATGCGATCGACAAGCACTGGGGGCTCACGGCGACGCTGACCTACATGCCGCTGAAGACCTACTCGTCGCTGGTGATCAAGGCGGCCGACGGCTCGACGCTCGCGACCACGCGCACGCGGCTCAAGGCCGATCCGCTGATCACGTTCGTCGGGATTTCCTACAAGTTCTGAGCCGACCGGCGCGCATCATGCGTGCCGGCGGCTTCCTGCGACCGGCTGGCCGGACCGTTCCGGCCGGACGGTCGCGTTCCTGGCGGCGTGCCGCCATTTGTGAAGAGAGGGGGCAGTTCAAATGAGCATTCGCAAAATCGTATCGCTTGTTGCTGCAGTGGCTTTCACCGCGGTTTCGGCCGCGCCTGCTTTCGCCGTCACCGTGTCGCGTGCCGACGGCCAGCCGATGAATCCGAATGGCGAGCCGTTCTCGGCGTCGGGGCTCACGAATCTCAGCAAGGGATCGATCAACGCCAGCTGTACCGCGACCTTCAACGGCACGATCACGTCGACCGGCATCGTCAACATCACGTCGACGACGTTCGCGGGCGGCGCGACGTGCGGCCTGATCAGCGGCAGCGCGAGCAGCACGTCGCCGTGGACGGGGCAGGCCGACAGCACGACGCAACTGTCGATCAACAACGTGAAGGTGAACGTCACGCTGCTCGGTACTTGCGGGCCGAGCAAGGTCGTGACCGCGTGGAGCGATGCGAACTCGTCGCTGGCGTTCAACAACTCCGTCCTGACGCCGGACTGCACGGTGACCGGTACGGTCCTGACGTCGCCGAAGTTCCACGTGCAGTAAGCGTCGCACGATCGAAGCCGGGACCCGCCGCGCGCGAGGGCCGTGCGGTATGCACGGCGGGCTCCGGGGCCTTGATCGGTTCGTGCCGTCGCGCGTATCGGCGCGACGGCCGGATGCGTCTGGCAGCGTGGTCGTTTGTGCCGCCGTCCATCGATTGCCGAAGCGCCGCGTGCAGTCGGCGCCGCGACGCGAGGCGCCCGCCGCGCATGTGAACCGTGCGGCGCAGACGCGAGTTTCCGCTTCTCCGATTCATGCGAGCCGTCATGCTTACCAGCGTGACGGCCGGTTGACCGCTCGTGTCGCGATCCGACACGGGCGGAGTTGCAGGGCCGGCGTGGCGTGTATGGCGCCTCCCGATCCGATCGAAACAAAACCAAGCCAATTGGCCAGAACCATCCCGGACGACCCATGCTGACCGATCCAGCAAAGTATGGCGATGCCCGCGGCGCGACGCCCGACCGGCTGCGCACGGCCGCGTGGTTGCAGTACCTGATCGACCATCTCGACACGGCGGTTTGCGCGATGGCCGCGACCGACGTCGGCGACACGCCCGTCGTCGCTTCGTATGCGATCCGTGCGGGAACTGGCGCGCATCTGTCCCGCGAAGCGACGGCCGTGCTCCACCGGCTGGTCCCGTGGATCGCGACGGACCGCGGCGGTTGCGCATGCGATCCGGCCGATCCGCTCGGCGCATGCGCACATGTGCCTTCCGCGCAGCAGCTCGCGGAAGCCGAACGTTGCTGCCCCGGCTCGCTTGCGGTATTCGACACTGCGCACGGCGTGATCGATGCGTGCGCATTCGACGATCCCGACGTCGGCTGGGCCGCGCTCGAACGGATTGCCGATGGCGTCGAATGTCATGGCGAAGACGCGAACGAACCTGACGGGCAGCGCGAGACGCCGCCTGCGAAGAACCGGAGAGAAAGGCTGACCTCTGTCGCGGCAACGGGCACGGAAACACCGATTCGTCCCGGTGCGGTCATCGATGCGATCGTGTTGCGCGTATGCGGTCCGCGCGACGACGCAACGCGTGTCGACGAGATGGCTGCGCTCGCGATGTTCTCGGCCGAACTCGCCGCGGGCAACGGCGTTTCCGTTCACGCGTATGGCGGTCGGCACAACTTCGTCGCGCAAGCGATCAGAACGCATCGCGCCGATCTCGCGTCGATGGACGGGCTGCTTGCCGCGCTCGCCGTGTGCCGGCTCGATCGACTGGTCTGCGCCGGCAGCTTCTGGGCCTACTACCTGCTGGCGGGCATCGCGATCGCCGCGCCGGGTGCGGTACGGGAAATCGGCCGCCGGTTTCATGGCGACACATGGCGGACGTGGCTCGACCACGTGCTCGCATGGCCGGCGGTCAGCCGCTTCGGGGCGAAGGAGGATGTCGCATTCGACCGCCTGCGCGACGCGATGAGCCTGACGTCGCGCAGGAATCCGATCGTCCGCGCCAAGCGAATGCGGGGCGTTTCGGCAGCCCGGCCGCGCAGCCCAAACGAGAAGGCACGATGAAATGCGGCTCGCGGCGAGAACGCCGCGAGCCGCGCGGGGATATCGCGGCGCCCGGGCAGGCGCCGTCTTCGTCAGACCGTCTCGGGTTGCCGCACGGCCTTCGCGACATTCCGCGCCAATGCGCCGTTCGCGACGAAGTACGGCACGTCGACCCGCGCGAGCGGCGTGCGGCCGCGGATCTTGTCGGCGATCTTCTCGGCGATCATGATCGTCGGCGCATTCAGGTTGCCGGTCGTGATGATCGGCATGATCGACGCATCGACGACGCGCAGCCCGTCAAGCCCGTGCACGCGGCCTTCTTCATCGACCACCGCCATGTCGTCGTAACCCATCTTGCACGAGCACGACGGATGGAACGCGGTTTCCGCACGCGCCCGCACGAACGCGTCGAGTTCCTTGTCGCTCTTGCAGTCGGCGCCCGGATTCAGCTCGCGGCCGCGATAGCGGTCGAGCGCGGGCTGCCGCATGATCTCGCGCGTCGCACGGATCGCATCGCGGAACTCGCGCCAGTCGAGCGCTTCGGCCATGTAGTTGAACAGGATGCTCGGATGGTCGTTCGGGTCGCGCGAGCGCAGCTTCACGCGGCCGCGGCTCGGCGAGCGCATCGAGCCGACGTGCGCCTGGAAGCCATGCATCTCGATCGCGTTCGAGCCGTTGTAGTTGATCGCCACCGGCAGGAAGTGATACTGGATGTTCGGCCACAGGTCATCGTCGCGCGTGCGGATGAAGCCGCCCGCCTCGAAGTGGTTGCTCGCGCCGAGGCCCGTGCCGTTCAGCATCCATTCGAGGCCGATCTTCGGCTGATTCCACCACTTGAGCGCCGGGTACAGCGAGACCGGTTCCTTGCACTCGTACTGGATGTACATCTCCAGGTGATCCTGCAGGTTCTGGCCGACGCCGGGCAGATCGAGCACGACCGGAATGTCGAGTTCTTTCAGCCATGCGCCGGGGCCGACGCCCGAGCGCTGCAGCAGTTGCGGCGACGCGATCGCGCCGCTGCACACGAGCACTTCGCGGCGCGCATGGGCGGTCGCGCGTTCGCTGCCGCGCAGGTACGTCACGCCCGACGCGCGCTTGCCGTCGAACAGGATGCGATCGGCGAGCGCGTGCGTGACGATCTCGAGGTTCGGCCGCACCTTCGCCTGGTCGAGGTAGCCGCGCGCGGTGCTCGCGCGGCGGCCCTTCGGCGTGACGGTGCGGTCCATCGGGCCGAAGCCCTCCTGCTGATAACCGTTGAGGTCGTCGGTGCGCGGATAGCCGGCCTGCACGCCCGCATCGACCATCGCCTCGAACAGCGGATTCACGCCCGGTTTGCTGGTCGTGACCGACACGGGGCCGCTGCCGCCGTGATAGTCGTTCGGGCCGACGTCACGCGTCTCGGCTTTCTTGAAGTACGGCAGGCAGTCGAGATACGTCCAGTTCTCGAGGCCCTTGTGCGTCGACCAGTTGTCGTAGTCGAGCGCGTTGCCGCGGATGTAGCACATCCCGTTGATCAGCGACGAGCCGCCGAGCCCCTTGCCGCGGCCGCACTCCATCCTGCGGTTGTCCATGTGCGGCTCGGGATCGGTCTCGTACGCCCAGTTGTAGCGGCGGCCCTGCAGCGGATAGGCCAGCGCCGCCGGCATCTGCGTGCGGAAGTCGAAGCGGTAGTCGGGGCCGCCCGCTTCGAGCAGCAGCACCGTGACGTCCGGATCTTCCGTCAGGCGCGTTGCGAGCACGTTGCCCGCGGAGCCCGCGCCGCAGATGATGTAGTCGTATTCGCGTGTCGTCATGACGGATCTCCTTGTCTTAAAACACCGGGTTGTAACGGCCGAGCTCGACCTGCACCGACTTGATTCGAGTGTAGTGCTCGAGCGTCGTGATGCCGTTCTCGCGCCCGACACCGGATTGCTTGTATCCGCCAACCGGCATCTCGGCCGGCGACTCGCCCCACGTGTTGATCCAGCAGATGCCGGCTTCCAGGCGATGGATCGTGCGGTGCGCGCGCGACAGGTTCTCGGTCACGACACCGGCCGCGAGCCCGTAGTGCGTGTCGTTCGCGCGGGCGATCACTTCGTCCTCCGATTCGAAATCGAGGATGCTCATCACCGGCCCGAAAATCTCCTCGCGCACGATCTTCATGTCGTCGCGGCAGTCGCCGAACACGGTCGGCGCGACGTACTGGCCGCTGCCGAAGTGACCGTCGGTCAGGCGCGTGCCGCCCGCGAGCAGCTTCGCGCCTTCGGCCTTGCCGCTTTCGATGAAGCCGAGCACCTTGTCGAGCTGCGCGGCCGACACGAGCGGGCCGAAGTTGGTGTCGGCATCGGTCGGCTTGCCGACGCGGATGCGCTTCACGCGTTCGAGCACCTTCTGCGTGAACGCGTCCTTGATCGAGCGGTGTACGAACACGCGCGTGCCGTTCGTGCAGACCTGGCCCGAGCTGAAGAAGTTGGCGGTCACCGCGATGTCGGCCGCGCGGTCGAGGTCCGCGTCGTCGAACACGATCAGCGGCGACTTGCCGCCGAGTTCCATCGTCACTTCCTTCAGCGACGATGCGCCGGCCAGCGACATCACTTTCTTGCCGGTTTCGACGCCGCCGGTGAACGACACCTTCGCGATGTCCGGATGGCCGGTGAGCAGCGCGCCGACCGAGCCGTCGCCCTGCACGACGTTGAACACGCCGGCCGGCACGCCGGCTTCCGTATAGATTTCCGCGAGTTTCAGCGCGGTGAGCGGCGTGACTTCGCTCGGCTTGAACACCATCGCGTTGCCGGCCGCGAGCGCGGGCGCCGTCTTCCAGCACGCGATCTGGATCGGGTAGTTCCATGCGCCGATGCCCGCGCACACGCCGAGCGGCTCGCGGCGCGTATAGACGAACGACTCGGCGCGCAGCGGCACCTGCAGCCCTTCGATCGCGGTCGCGAGGCCCGCGTAGTACTCGATCACGTCCGCGCCGGTGACGATGTCGACCGCGAGCGTCTCGCCGATCGGCTTGCCGGTGTCGCGCGTTTCGATCGCCGCGAGTTCGTCGTTGCGTTCGCGCAGCAGGTCGACCGCGCGGCGCAGGATGCGCGAGCGCTGCATCGCGGTCATCGCGGCCCATTCGCGCTGGCCTTCCTGGGCGGACGCGACCGCGCGGTCGACGTCGGCCGCGCTCGCCTGCTGCACCTGTGCGAGCAGTTCGCCGGTGGCGGGATCGAAGGTGTCGAAAGTCTTGCCGCTGGTGGCGTCGACGTAACCGCCGCCGATGTAGAGGCGCTGCAAACCGTATACGGACATGAGGATCTCCTTGAGGGCGACTGCGTTACGCGTCAGTCGGACGCGAGCAGCAGGTCGATGTAATCGTGGGCGAGCTTCAAAGCGGCCCGGGTGTCGATCGGGCCGCCGGCGAGTGCGCCGCGCAGCCACAGGCCGTCGATCAGCGCGGCGAGGCCGCTGGCGGCTTCGCGCGCCTTCGCGAGCGGCAACGCCTTCGCGAATTCGGCGCACAGGTTCGAATGCAGGCGCCGCGTGTTCACGTGCTGCAGGCGCTTGAGCATCGGGTCGTGCATGCTCTGCGACCAGAATGCGAGCCACGTCTTCATCACGGGAGCGCTGACCTGCGTGTCGTCGAAGTTCGCGGCGACGACCGCGCGCAGCCGCGAACGCGGGTCCTTGCGTGCGGCGACGCGGCGGCGCGTGGTGGCCGACCACAGGTCGCGCAGCACGTGCCGCATCGTCGCTTCGAGCAGGCCGTCCTTGTCGCCGAAGTAATGGCTGACGATGCCCGTCGAGATGTTCGCGCGTTGCGCGACCGATGCGAGCGTCGTGCCGGGCAGGCCCGCTTCGTCGATCGAGCGCAGCGTCGCGTCGATCAACTGTGCGCGGCGGATCTCCCGCATTCCGACTTTCGGCATCGTGACTCCCTTCGCCCGGGCGGGCCGTCGTCCATGGAAGTCGAGAGCTTAGCGGTTTTTTATTGATCGTTCAATCAATAAAAAACCGGGGCCGAAGGGGAGACTGCGTTCCAAACGGGGCACGATGCTTCGCGTCCGAAGCTCATGTGCAGGTGCGGAAAAACGGTTGAAAGAAGATTAACTAAGTTTGAATCTGTTTAAAACGGACCGTGAAAATATGACGCAATGCAGAGGACCGTTTCCAGAGTCGATTTCATTACAAACCGAAAGAGTGTCGAAAACTGCAATATTATTCACGATATGAAATTGTCAAATCGGATTGTGGAGGTGTACGGTTTTCTAAAAACCGTTTCAATCAAGCGATCTAAACACTACAACTGGTTGAATAAGAACGAAAATTTATGTTTTTTGAATGCTGGAGCGGATTGCTCGCAAACGATTGCGATGATCCTTTTTGAGATTCCGCATACCATAGAAATTGATAAGAAAATTTGAATCTGGCGTATTTCCGGGCCGAGTAGAGGGATTTTTGGAATGACTTGAGTAAGTAATATCGACCGTATTAGTATGGCGCCGCACCATGAGGAATGAATGGCGCCGCCGGCAATTGCCGCGGCGCGTCGGCGATGGCCGTGTCGATCGACCGCCCCCGCAGCCGGCGCCAGCCATTGCGCACTTGCAGCATGCCGCGACGTCGAGACGCCGCATCCACCGGAGAACGACGATGCCGACCGAAAAACACGTGGTCCCGCTGCCGAATGGTCTGAAGGTCTACGTCGAACGGAACGTGTTCGACCCGGCGTTCGACACGGCGATGCTCGTCAACGGCGCGCTCGCGACCACCGCGTCGTTCGGCCAGACCGTCCAGTATCTCGGCGAGCGGATGAACACGATCTGCTTCGACCTGCCGTATGCGGGGCAGTCGCGCCAGCACAACCCCGGCTGCTTCATCCTGACCAAGGACGACGAAGCCGCGATCCTCCAGTACCTGGTCGAGCATTTCGCGCCGGCGTACCTCGTGTCGGTGTCGTGGGGCGGCGTCGCGTCGCTGTTCGCGCTCGCACGCGGCTGCCCGAGCGTGCGGCGCGCGGCGATTTGCTCGTTCTCCCCGTTCCTGAACGACGCGATGGTCGACTACGTGACGCGCGCCCGCGACCACATCGCGGCCGGCGAGAACCTGAAGGCCGCGCAGTTGCTGAACGACACCGTGGGCCGCTATCTGCCGCGCATCATGAAGCTGTACAACTACCGGTATCTGACGCGCCTGCCGCGCGACGAGCAGGATCAGGTCGCGTTCCACGTCGACCAGATCCTGTCGCTGCATCCCGAGCGCTACTTCAGCGAATTCGCGAACATCGGCTGCGAGCTGCTGTTCCTGAACGGCGAGCGCGACGAATACACGACGCCGGCCGACGTGCGCCAGCTCGGCGCGCACGTGGCGCGCGCGCGGTTCGCGACGGTGCCGGACGCCGGCCACTTTCTCGACATCGAAGGCCGTGCGCAACGCGAATACACCCGTGCCGCGTTGCTCGATTTCTTCTGCGGCGAAGCGGCCGCCGCGGCCGGCATCACGCGTGCTGCCGCACATGCATGCGTGCCCACGCCGATGCACGCGCTGTCGTCGTGACGCCATCCGTCGTGCAGCGGGCGCGTCCCGCGCATCCGAATTCCCATCCCAACGAGGCAGGCCAGCCGTGAATATCGTTCAGACCATCGCCATCGTCGTTCCGTGGGCCGCCTGGCTCGCGTACTGGATCGCCACGTCGCAGGGCGTCAAGACCACCGTGCGCAAGGAGGCGTCGCGCTCGCGCACGCTGCAGTCGATTCCGCTGATCGTCGGCGGCGCGCTGATCATCCTGCCCGATCCGTCGTGGCAGGCGCTCGTGCCCGACTGGCAGCGCTTCGGCCTGCAGGCGCAATGCGGGCTCGCGGTGCTGGTGGCCGGCCTGCTGTTCTCGGTGTGGGCGCGGCTGCATCTGGGCACGAACTGGAGCGTGTCGGTCACGTTGAAGGAAGACCACGAACTCGTGCGCACGGGGCCGTATGCGCTCGTGCGTCACCCGATCTATACCGGCTGCCTGATCGCACTGGTCGGCGCCGCGCTGATCGGCGGCGAATGGCGCGGCGCGATCGGCGTGCTGCTCGTGTTCGCGTCGCTCGCGTACAAGGTGCGTGTCGAGGAGAGCTGGCTGACCGGCTATTTCGGGCCGGCGTATGCGCAGTATCGCCGCGAGGTCGCGGCGCTGATTCCCGGCTTCTACTGACACCCGCGAGGCGCGCGATGGCGAAGATGATCGTGACCGCGATCGGCTCGGCGGGCGACGTGCACCCGCTGCTCGGCGTCGCGCGCACGCTCACCGCGCGCGGTCACGACGTCGTGTTCTGCACGCATGCGCCGTTCGAGGCGGCCGTGCGCCGCTGCGGGTTCGCGTTCGTGCCGGTCGGCACCGCGGCGGAATACGACGCGGCGATGGCGAACCCCGCGCTGTGGAATCCGCGCACATCGTTCCGCACGCTGTGGCAGGTGATCGCGCCGACGTTGCGCCCGCATTACGACGCGCTGCGCGCGCTGACCGATGCCGACACGGTGCTGATCGGCACGCTGTGGGCGTTCTCTGCGCGCTTCATGCAGGAACTGCACGGCACGCCGTACGTATCGGTGCAGGTGTCGCCGTCGACGCTGCTGTCCGCGCATGCGCCGCCGACTCACCCGCGCCTGACGATTCCCGCGCGCTGGCCGTTGCCGGTGAAGTCGGCGCTGATGACGCTGATCGAGCGGCAGGTGCTCGACCGCGTGTGCGGCCCGGCGCTCGATGCGGTACGCCGCGAGCTCGGGCTGGCGCCCGCGCGGCGCGTGCTCGGCCGCTGGCTGCATTCGACCGACGGCGTGCTGTGCCTGTTTCCCGGCTGGTTCGCGCCGCCGCAGCCGGACTGGCCGTCGAACCATCTGCAAAGCGGTTTTCCGTTGTTCAACGATATCGCGACACCCGACGATGATGGGGCACTCGATGCGTTTCTCGCGGCCGGCGAAGCCCCGGTCGTGTTCACGGCCGGTTCGACGCTCGTCGATCATGCGGCGTATGCGCGTGCGGTGGCGGATGCGCTGCGCGCGACCGGCGCGCGCGGCATCCTGCTGACGCCGCACGATGCGGTGCAGGGCGACGACCGGCTGCTCGTGCGCCGCTTCGTGCCGATGCGCACGCTGCTGCCGCGTTGCCGCGCGCTCGTGCATCACGGCGGGATCGGCACGGCCGCGCTCGCGTGCGAAGCCGGCATCGTGCAGGTCGTCACGCCGTTCGCGCACGATCAGTTCGACAACGCGCAACGCGTCGTCGCGAACGGCTGCGGCGTGCGGGTCGATGGCCCCCTCGACGGCGCGCGGCTCGGCGCGGCGCTCGCACGCGTGCTCGACGAACCCGCGTTCGCGGTGCATGCGGAGCGTACGCGTGCGCTGCTCGCGGCCGCGCCTGACGGCTGTGATGCGGCCGCCGATTTCATCGAACGGTTCGTGCCCAGGCGCGGGCGGGCGGCCGCGCGGGCCGATGTCGCGGCGGCCGGCGCATGAGCACCGCGTCGCCGCTGCACGACGGGAGCGTCGCGCCGTCCGCGTTCGACGTGCCGGCGCCCGCGCCGGCCGCGCAGCCGGTGCGCGGCATCCGGCTCGCGCTGCTGACGTTCGCGCTGTCGCTCGCGACCTTCATCGAGGTGCTCGACTCGACCGTGACGAACGTCGCGGTGCCGGCGATCTCCGGCAGTCTCGGCGTATCGAACAGCCAGGGCACATGGGTGATCAGCTCGTATTCGGTCGCGGCCGCGATCGCGGTGCCGCTCACCGGCTGGCTCGCCCGCCGCGTCGGCGAGCTGCGGCTGTTCGTCGGCGCGGTGCTGCTGTTCACGCTGACGTCACTGCTGTGCGGGCTCGCGCGCGACCTGCACGTGCTCGTGATCTGCCGCGCGCTGCAGGGGCTGTGTTCGGGACCGATGGTGCCGCTGTCGCAGACGATCCTGCTGCGCACGTTCCCGCCCGACAAACGCACGATCGCGCTCGCGCTATGGGCGATGACGGTGCTGCTCGCGCCGATCTTCGGGCCGGTGGTCGGCGGCTGGATCGTCGACAACTTCTCGTGGCCGTGGATCTTCCTGATCAATTTGCCGATCGGGCTGTTTTCGTTCGCGGTGTGCACCGCGATGCTGCGCCCCGACGCGCAGCGCGGCGCGGCCGGCCCGATCGACGTGCCGGGCATCGTGCTGCTCGTGATCGGCGTCGGCTCGCTCCAGGCGATGCTCGATCTCGGCCACGACCGCGGCTGGTTCGATTCGCCGCTGATCGTCACGCTCGCGGTGGTCGCGGGGCTCGCGATCGTGTCGCTGCTGATCTGGGAAGCGGGTGAAGCGCATCCCGTGGTCGACCTGAGCCTGTTTCGCGACCGCACGTTCTCGTTTTGCGTGCTGATCATCTCGCTCGGGATGATGAGCTTCTCCGTGGTCGGCGTGGTGTTTCCGCTGTGGATGCAGGCCGTGATGGGCTACAACGCGTTTCATGCGGGGCTCGCGACCGCGTCGCTCGGC
>Ga0209371_1000404_pt1 | contig 45170 bp, 44 predicted proteins | sample AgamicAtAmrz_FD_187165 | JGI IMG/M metagenome (GOLD analysis project Ga0209371, IMG submission 187165) | Agave microbial communities from Guanajuato, Mexico - At.Am.rz (SPAdes) (version 2) | ecosystem: Host-associated > Plants > Roots > Rhizosphere | place: Guanajato, Mexico | collected 2012-06-07
ATAAAGGCGGACTGGCTGCTCTCGATGGTTTGCATTCCCCAGGTTTGCAGGCCGTAGCCGCCGCTGATAGCGACGCCGATAGCCGCTCCGGCCCTGCATTCCGCCAGCGTCAGGCCGCGCAGCGACTTCCGCGCAACCAGGGCCAACAGCAGCGCCGCCGTGGCAAAACGCAGGCCAACGAAAAAGAAAGGGCCGCTGACGGTCATGGCATGGTGCACGGCCAAAAAGGTGCCGCCCCAGACCATGGTAATCAGCATCAGCACCAGCTCCTGCGAGCTGAGGGAAAATTTGTAGCGGGAAAGGAAAGACATAGCGCGCTCGTATAAATTTTTGGCGCAGTGTGGCAAGGGTTGTTGTGGGAATCAATCAGAAAAAGTTAAACGACGATCACGCCGCCGGGTGGCCCCGGCGGCGTAAGGATGGACTAACCGGATGTCTTGTCACGACTGCCCCGGCTGTTGCGTCCTCCTTTTTCCCCGGCCTGTGAAGCGCGCTGCGGGTCATTTTTAAAATTACCGCCGCTGGCCTTGCCGCCTTTACGGCCTGCTTCTGATGCTCTTTTACGGTCTTCAGCGAAATTTCCAGATCCACCACGATGTTCTGCCATTTCTTACCTCCGAATAGTTAAGCCATCATACTGCATTCATACGGTGAGCCTGTGGCTTCACCCTGGCGACGGTGGCCGCTCTTTCTGTGCACCGTCCCGTTATTAAGCATAGATTATCGACGCGAAGCGCGAATTATTTTATCAAAAAGCAGGTTTACCAGGCGCTTTTACGGCTAAAAATTGCTGAAAATCATATTATTAAATCTAATATTTATTTTAAGCATTTTCTGGAATGTACCCGTTTTTATCCCTCGCTTTTTGCGTTTCTGCAAGCTGGAGCAGCCTCATCTATACTTTTCTATCGAACGCTGTTTAAAACCACCTACTCAGGGAGTGAACGATGGCTAAAATTTTAGTGCTCTTACTTAGCTAAACACTATAATCAAATCCAATTGATTTTAAAGATAAAACTTAGGTAAATTGAAGGAAATTTTTTATATACGGAGAGAGTTATGTCTTGGGTGTGTCCACACTGTGGTGTTGCAGCAGTAATCAGGGATAAGGACTGGTCTTATGCACAATTTGATTTAAATTCTTCTCAGCAGGTTTATTGTTACAATCTTACAGGTGTTACTTGCCCCAATCCTGCATGTAATGAGGCAGTTCTAACTCTTGAACAAACACCATATTGGGTCGCACCCGGTTCTGGTAGTACACCAATTCTTTTTCCTACTCAGAAAGAGACACTTCCAATCATTCCTTCCACATCCAAAAACCGTGCTAAAACGTACCCAAGTTACATACCTGTTGCCATCCTTAACGATTATAAAGAAGCATGCGCAATTGCTGAGCTGTCCCCTAAAGCGTCTGCAACTTTAGCAAGACGATGCTTGCAAGGTATGATCAGGAATTATTGGGACGTTAAGCCCGACACCCTCTACAATGAGATTCAGGCTATTGAAGACAAAGTCGATCCTTTGATATGGCAAGGAATTGAAAGCATAAGGAAAGTAGGAAACATCGGTGCTCATATGGAAAAAGATATCAATCTGATCATTGATGTAAATCCGGAAGAAGCAGATTTGTTAATCCAGATGGTCGAAATGCTTTTAGATGACTGGTATGTAGCTCGGCACAACAAACAACAAAAATTGATGCGTATACAACAAATTGCACAGGAAAAGGCTGAGGCAAAAAAAGCCTGATCCTTTAGCATTCAATAGTTTTCGGACGAGGGCAGCATGGCTATAGTTGAATTGTATTCAAAGAGGCAAAAAAGGCTTCGCGGAGAAGTCTCAGATGTTTATCAGTATACGAATTTACCGCACAACTTTCGAGTTCAAGTCGTTCAAATTATTATAGAAATACTCGGTAAGGACTATGGACAAGGAACTAAATCTGGAAATATTTACGCAGCAATAAATAGTACCCTTTGCCGGGAGTACGGTGTGTTTACTTTAAAAGAACGTGCCGGATCAAATTTTGAAGCTGTGTATGACTTCTTTTTAGGCACAAGTGAGCATGAGAAATGCTTAGATATAATAGAATTAACATTTAAACATATCCTACACACAGTTGCGGAAGAACCTTGGAGTTTTGGTCTTGATGATGAAGAACCTCAGCAGGCTATTGATGAATTAAACGTGCGATTCAGAGAGTCAGAAATTGGTTATCAATTAGAGGCCAATGAATTGGTCAGAGTGGACTCGCAATTCTTACATTCTGAAGCCGTCAAACCCACGCTTCAACTTTTGGGTGTCAATCCAAGCTACCAAGGTGCTAATGATGAGTTTTTGTCAGCCCATGAACACTACAGGCATCAGGAATACAAAGCGTGCTTAAATGATTGCCTGAAGTCCTTTGAAAGTCTTATGAAATCTATCCACGTTAAACGAGGTTGGGATTTCAATCAGAACGATCCAGCGAAGAAACTGATCAACGGTTGTCTCGTGAACGGCTTAATTCCTGATTATATGCAAAACGAGTTCTCATCATTGAGGGCACTGCTTGAGAGTGGTATACCTACCATCAGGAATAAAGAAGGTGGTCACGGTCAAGGGCACAAAGTAACTTCTGTACCTGAGCATTTGGCGAGTTATGCATTGCATTTAACCGCCTCTACCCTACTCTTCCTGGCAAAGTGTGAAGAGAGCCTTTGAGCAAAAAACCCCGAACAGCTTTAGGCCGAACGGGGTCAAGGTTAACTACCTCTTAATAATGAAGATGGGTTGAATCCAGCGTTCTGACCAGCTCCCTGCCAGCTTCCTTCAAGACCCTGTGCAGACATCATCTGGAACTCGTGCTGTTGCTGTACAGCGTCCAGAGCGACTCTCTGAATGGTTCCATCAGGCATGGTCACACTAAGCGCACCAGAATTGACGATTTCCAGTTTAAGAGGTGCAAAGGTTATCGGCTTTTGTGCTGGTGGTAGGTAAGCAGACGGATTCGTATTGCTGAGCAACGGAGGGTAAACGCTGGTGGGCATATGTGCGGTTGCCATTACAGCATTGTTGTGCAAGAAGCTCAGGAATTTATCAAGAGCAGAGTCCTTGATGACGTTACCGCCGTGTGTTGTCTCCTTACCATCTTTACCACCCCATCCCCATTTATCATGAGCAAACTTCTGGAACTCCGGGATGAATTTATCGAACAACAGATCGCCTAACTCCTTGCCCATCACCACAGCGGCTGCTGCCCCAAATGTTCGCCCTGCTGCACCCATCATCTGACCTGTGCCAAGACCTGTCATCTTGCCGACTTTTGAAATACCCGCTAATGCGAGCTTACCAGCGACCACAGCGATCAATACGTCGAACCATTCATTGAAAACACCTGACAGTTTGTTTAGGTTCTGTTGAGTGGATTTATCGAGACCAGAGTAAAACTTATCGAAGTTTTCTGAAGCAAGCCCAGCGTAACCTGTGATGTTAGATGCTGCTTCGTTAGCATTTTCAGCGACATCACTCAGGCGATCAGCGAGGAATCCAACGGATTTGGAAACAGGTTTTAAAGTTGAACCAAGGTTATCAGCGCTATCGGTTAGGGTTGCAAACAGGCGCACCATCGGCTTTTCCATGCCGTCAAAGAAGTCACGCTTGGCAAACATCATTGAACCAGCTAAACGTCCCTGCGCAGCAATAATGTTCTGCTGAGCCATTGTTTTCTGTTGGTCAGTTGGCGTCATCACCTTGAGGCTGTCCGATACAAACGTACTACCGGGGACAGTCTTGTAGTATGCCTTTAGCTGACTGCTGTTCGTGAATCCGTGAAGCTTCTGGAGTCCTTTGATCAGAGCGGGACTGGCATTGACCACCTGTAAGAAGTCCTGTCCCATGAGGTGAGCGCTGGTGGCAATCTGCTGGAAAGCATAGTTAAGGCGTCCAACAGCATCTGGTGACATGCCTGTAGTATGGGCGAATACAGACTCGTTCTCGAACAATTCAGCAATCTGATCATTCTTGAAAGCGTCGGGCATCGTCAGCCGCATTTGAGCCATCTGTTCACGTGTCTGTAAAGGGTCGAGACCATAGGCGCGGGAGGTTTGGTCAGCCTTCTGAGTCATCCTTGTGTTTTCAGCTTCATCACCATAGGCCACGAGACTCATCGTGTGAGCCTGCTGAAATTTACCGCCGATCTGAATCGTTTCCTGGAGTGCTGATAAAGAACCCCTGAGTGCAAAAAAACCAGCCAGAAGCCCTGTAGCGCCATCAGTTAGTCTGGATAACCCTGCCCCAGCATTAGACGCTTCAAGAGCCTGTAAACGTGCTGCTGAGCGCTGCATTGAGGCTGCGCGTTGCGACTGTGCAAACTCATATTTCAGACTGAGAAGCTGTTGACGAAATCCACGTAAATCCTGGCTTGCGGTATGTTCCATTCTCAGGCGTTCAAGACGTGAACGGTACGCTGCTGCGTGGTCAGCAGAACGTAATTGCATCTGTCCGAAGAATCCAGAGGTTAACTGGCGCTGGTGGATGTCCTCAATTGCCTGTCGAGGGTTAGTAGTTGGCCGTGGCTGTCCTGGTCGAGGCAATGGCGGTAAAGGTGGGTTTAATTGTCCACGGATAATCCAGGCGTCACGAATAGCCTTGCCTACTTCTCTGGCCGCAGCCTGCCCCTCCTGACGATAACGATTGAACATGCCACTGTTTGCTGAGCCAATATTAAAAGCCTGGGTTAACGATTTATTGATATTACGTGATGCCTGTTGAGCGCGTTTTTCGATATTTGAGAACGTTTTGTTCATGCCTTTACTGAAATCTTTGGAAAACGTCTTGTTCAGCGTTTTCTCCATTCGGGTAGCAATAGGCATAATTTGCTTTTCGAGTTTTTGAAGTCCTCTGAGAATAGTTTCTTCAAGACTTAATGAGATCACGAACTCATCGACTGTGGTTTTATTGGCGGTAGTCATTTCTGTGAGCCTTATATAAAGAAAAAGCCCACGATATGCGTGAGCTTTATAAAGATTCTTGGTTGTATTTATTTACGTGTTGCACGCTTCACGCTGTCGCTAATGAGGTCATCAAAAGTTGGAATCGCTGCGAGTTGGTCACGAGCGGATTGCTTAGCCTTGGTGAGGGCAAGAGCTGCTGCTTTACGTTTCTGAATAAGGCGCTGCAACTGACGTTCATACTCATTTTTAGAATACTCAAGAGCGAGATCACTGTTTGCGTATGCCATAAGATTAGGGACGCTGCTCGGGATATAAATAAGGGTTGAACTTCCCTGAGCAGGGGTAATAACATCGTTAACCATCTGAATGCCACCACCGTTAGAACGTCGTTCAACAAGTTTATAGCCTTCGATATTTAGGTAACCATTTCTTAGCATTTCGTTAAAATGATAATCCCCACTACAAACACGGGTCTGGATATCAGGGTGTTTCAGGTTAAATGCATATTCAGCCTGTAGTCTTGTTCTGAATGTCGCTTCAGAATCTTCAAAGTCGGTTACTTGGTCAAATTCCGATTCATGAGATTTAGTAAGCTTTATAATAATCGGAGTCCAGTATTCCTCAACAAAACGACGCTTTTCAGAAGGGTAAAGGCTTTCAAACCGTGCTTGGCTTTCTGCCTCATCCATCTCAGCTTTCAGCCTGATGCTCTCAGATTTTTGAAGGGCTTCCCTTTGGAAACGGTCTGCTAATTCAGAATCAGAATCATTAAGCTGATGAGATCTTAACGTAATTTTAGTAGCACCATTTAATGCTTCTGAATCAACATTGTAACTTTTAACATCTGGAACGTGCTGCTGCGGTGCAACGGTAGAATTAATCTGTAGGGTAGTCATTATAGTTATCTCTTAGTGCTGTGTAGCAACATTTGCGGGGGTCTGAACATGAGGAATGGATAAAAAGCGTTTTAGGATTTCGTCCATTTTTGTTCGCGTCTGGTCATAAAGTTTTTGGGCCATTTCCTGAGCTTCAACGGGTGAATAACGCATAAATGAGAAACAGTCAGAAAAGGCGCTAATCAGTTCTTCAGGACGCATGTAGACACCGTTAAAGACTTCTGCGGCTGAGCCATTCTGAAGATCGATAATGAAACCTTTCTTTAAATCTTGTGGATCTTTCCACTGGACAATATTTGTGTTCATCTGGTTACCTCTTGCTGTTGGATATAGAGCGTGTCAATGTGCCATAGAGCTACGATGAGGGAACTCAGGGTTAATACATAAATTGCTGGAATCATTGCGGTGATGCCTTTAGTTGATGTTGCTACCCCGATTTGAGGATAACAATGAATCAGGATTGAATAGCCTTATTGCAAAGACTGCTTAACACCGTAGTGATTCCCCCGCAAAGGTACGGGACAAACAGTTTTGCACCTGCGTATGAACCGCCGGAGAATGGCGGGAACTAACAGGATTTTGGGTGAGATGACCGACAAGACATCTTTGCAATAAGGCTGAGGGGTGGGCAGTTAAGGAAAAGCATTAGCCCATACACAATATTACCATAAATTAACATTTAGTCAACAAAATGTTAACATTTAAGCGGTAAAAATCGCTAATGTATGGTGGCAACATGCCGATACCACTAACTGTAGAAATCTCCCCATAAGGAAAGACAGTGAAAAAGATTACAGTTATTTTGGCGTCAGCAATTATGTTCACAGGTGCTGCACATGCTTTTGGCGAAGGGCCAGCAGGTTTACAGGAAAAAGCAGCACGTGTTATCGCCCAAGAAGTTGGGATGACTCGTGATCAGATAAACGAACTGAAAGGTATTATTGCTGAAAATGCACCAGTTGGTGACCTTAATAAATGCTCTGATTATGGTTTTATAATGGGTAAGCAGATGGGTGAACAGATGCCATCAATGTCTGACAAACTAACCGACGCTATCCAGGATTTTGCTACTTGGGGATGTATGGTGAAGAATGGTGAGAACTAATTTTTCATTTTTTTTATTATTTTGAGCAAGAGCACCTACAGGCGGGTCACTATTGCTGGTGGGGAATATCTGGCCCTGCCTTTACAGCTATCTATGAAGTCTAACTTGACGTGCTTAGACAGCCCAGAACTCTGGTTACCTCTCTCGGCAGAATGTGAAAATATCGTTGCAAGATTACTGCCAAGTAATCCCTTAAGTTTTCTGATTGAGTCTGCCACGCTGTTATAACGATCCAACCATAGATAGCTATCGGTGATATTACTCACCCATGAGTTTCTTCACTTTTGCCACCATCCCCACAGAGCACTCACACAGTTTTGCTATCTCTGCGTATGTGTAGCCACCTTTAACCAGGTAACGAGCAATCTTGTCACGTAATGCTGTGTCTGCTGGGCGTCCCTGATACTTGCCCTCTTCTTTCGCTTTCGCAATACCCTGAGACTGACGTTCACGGCGTTTTGTGTAGTCCTCGTGGGCATAGTGAGCAGCGATATCCATCATCAGACCATTGATCAACTGAATGATCCTGTCATCTGCTGATGCTTTCAATGCACCGTGTGACGTTGGCAGATCCACTACGACAACACGTAAACCACGCTGAGCAATGATTGCTTTCAGTTCTTCGTACTGTGCAGATGGTAAGCGCGTTAACCTGTCGATGCTTTCGACGAGAATCAGGTCACCCTTCGCAGCGCTGTTAAGCAGTCTGGACAATTCAGGACGTTCCAGCTTTGCACCAGAGAAGTTCTCAACGTAGTGAACCACGTTCTTTAGCTGGTGGTCTTCAGCGAACTGGTTAACTGTCTGGAGAGCGCGTGTTGCATCCTGGTCAGAGGTTGATGCACGTAGGTAGATATGGGCAGTTGTCTTCATGGTTGGCCTGTTGTTCACAATGGGTTTAAGTGAATCTATTCTACGTGAATTCGCTATGTAGAGTAAACACGAATAACCCTATGTGAACAATATTTTTCACGAAACCTGTTTTCAACTCAGGTATACCCTATGTGAACGCTTAGGCGACTGATTTAGGTGTGAACTTACTGGTTGGCCCTGCGTGGCGTTGGAAGGTTGGTGTAGCTGGAGCTGATTGGGTCACAGTGTTGGTGGATGTTGTAACTTCTGATGCGGTGTCTGTCTGTAAGCCTTTAAGCTGCTTATTGACCTTAGATTGTTCGTGTCTGCGTTGAGCATTACGGTCAGCGGTGAATTTACCCATTACTGCAAGCTGATCTTTGAGCTGCACATCAGCAGGCGTGAGGCTGAACAGTTTTAACAAATTTTCGTCACGATAGAACACAGCAGCCTGGAACAGGTCAATATCTGCTGGATTGATGCAGGTACGGAGCAAAGCTGGTGCAGTAGCTGCGTTATCAGCGGGTGAAAGTTGAATAGTTTCGGACATTATGCAAATTTTCCAAATGAGGTGGATAGCTGGGTAGTTCTACGGTGCATCTTGATAAAGCCTGCACAGAGAAATAACCATATTTTATACATTTAAATCAATAACTTAACGGATATCTAATACTTTCAGGCAGAGAACAGTAAACATCGCCGTGGGTGCAAGATCGAAAATGAAATGTTGAATGAAGTGCTGCATGGTGTTTGGCCTTGTATGGGGACGATTATAAGGTGGCTTGGTATTGACGCTTGGCGAGAGAGTGGAGATTGTCGATATAGCTTTTGCTTCTTCCAAGCTCATTGGCGATCTGCTGGTGAGTCATTCCAGCCAGTTTAAGTTGAAGAACCCGTGTAAGGATCGTTGGCTTGTCACGGAGCTGGTTGAACAGGTCAATCTGGTGTGGTGTGATCATTGGGTTGTTTCCTGATTTATGTTGAGTCGTGGCGTCCTTGGTAAACGCCATGTTGGATAAGATTAAAATCTGAAGTCATTCCTGACTGTAATGCTGTTATAACGTTTGGTGGGGGATGGTGAGTAATCGTTGAAGTCACAGTCATCTTCATCTGGTTCAAAGAAGTCATCCTCTTCAAGGGAAGCAGGACGCATACTGGCGTATGTCTTTGTCACCAGTTCTTCTTTCTTTACAGAATTCTGTTCAGTGATTTCTTCATCAAGATTAAGATCGCTAACGCTCTTATCACAATGGATTCTGGTTTCATCCAATCCCATGTTTACTTGTGACAGCGAAGCGTCCTGGTTTTGACCTTCCTCTTCTAAACTGATCTTATTTTTGATCTTGTCAGTGATCTTATAAGAGGACACTGTGGCCCCAGGCTGGGGACTGCGTGGCCCGATGGTAAGGGACTGTGTGGCCCCTACTGAGGACTCTGTGGCCCCTGCCTCTTTCGTCGCGTAGGGCATGACCTTAAAAATACTGGATGAGTTGAAGCGACGTGTTTTCTGGATCAGGCCAATGTCTTGTAGTGCTTTGGTCGCACGTTTAACCGTTCTATCTGAATTACACGTAAATTCAGCAATTTTCTGAGTAGAAGGGAAAATCTGGCTGATTGATTCAGTTTCTTGGAAGCTAAGTAAGAAGCAATAGACCTCTTTCATGGGCTTGGTCATGCGGGGATCTTTATCAAGCATTACATAATGATAAGATTTGGTGAATGTGGTCATTCCATACATTAATACCTCAAGGGTGATAGTTGGTTGCGGGATAGTAGAGTTACTGTCAAACAGACAATAAAAAAACTCTTCAATGGCACCTTATTAAAAAGAATTGTCCCTACGAGAAACCGTCAGCCATGTATGAGAGCTAACACTGGTTTTACGACCCGCATCGACTTGCAGGGACAATCAAAGTAATCTGTCAGGTGACATTGAAGAGTTTGTTAAGGGATTGGTTCATACATGATGTGGCAGGCGATGAGTACGGGTTATTCATCGGCAATAATTTATATTAACACTACGCTAACATAATGTCAACAATTATGTGTTGCTATCACCATTATTTTGTGATATGAGATTGTGGTTAGCCTCAGAGTCACACTTGATGATAAAGGGCAACTGGCTGATCGCCTTATCGTTGCTTAGTCGCTCACTCGTTCGCTCTTCTGTAAAAAGATCTGTTCAGTATGCCTGTTCAGTTAAGCGAGTAAGCGAGCGTTAAGACTCATTAAGCGGAGCGAAGAGTCATTCTGTTTAGGTGACCGGAGTAATCAGTACTTTTAAAAAATCTGTTAAGATAACAACCTTGGCGTCATGCGTGATTGTACAGTGCTGTTGCCCTGTAAAAATTCTCCCACATGTCAAGATATTGTCAAACACTATCAGTTTATTTAATGAATAACTGAAAATTATCTTAATTACTAATAATAGAGACGGTAGCCGATGGGACATCTTAGCCATTACAGCAAAGCAGAGTTACGCCTACAGTCAGGATGTGGGAAACCTATGGGTGGTGCTATCAACGCTAAATGCGGGTTTATCCAACCAGATATGGAAATGCACATGTGTGCTGATTGTCATAAGCGCTGGGAAGAAGCTGTTAAGCATTTGCATGAGAACGAGCAACAGGGATGATTCAAGGGGGCTTTACAGCCCCGCTACGTTGTCTTAGACGTATTCGGTAAGATTGATATTCAAACCGCGTCTAAATTTGTTCAATTTCGATTAAATCAAAAACAGTGCCGTCTTCTTCTCTCGTCATTGTTTTATTTGACAAGTCAACTACATAGCTTTGGAAACTTCTACCCTCTTTAGCAACGTGAGGCGTCTTAAACCTGCCATCTTCCAACTCGTAATCTTCATGCCAACGTTTTATGAACACATGATTGTCCTCAATATATCCGTATTCGACATTTTCCCTAACAATAGCGTATTTCTTCATTCAACAACTCCTTACGGTGTATGGGTTATCATGTTGGTAACCCTAAACTTAAATTTAGCTGATAGAAGCAATAAAGCCTCGTATGACTTACCTAATCCATTCTCCCACACCGCTTAGAATGCATCTGAAGGCATTTTAATCTTTTGTGTTTGGGTAGTCCGACTCAACTTCAGGCCAGTCAATTAAACTTGGTCTCCCCTGCTCCTTAAACTCTTCAGCAGGAAATACTTTAGGCAACTCTTGCCCCATTACTGCGATAAAGTCCTGATCAGGTGTGTCATCAGTTGCGTGTTCAAACGTCATAGTAAGATCTCGTTCACCTTCCAGAGAAAACCCCCGAATTACGTTCCCATTGTGAAGACGTATATCCACCAGCTTTGCGCGGCCATCTATCACGATTTCTCGTACCATCTTCTTGATGATGACATGCGCCTCAGTCCTGCCCTGAGAAGTCTTCAAATCAAGTTTTGACAGGTCGAGGTCAGACACTGACTGAATACGCATCGTTTCGCGTCTGAGTTCAGCTTGGAGCAATTCCTTTTCCTTCTGCTTTTCAGCGAGTGCTTCACGTATCTGGATGATAGCTGGTAGCTGTAATAGCGCTTCAGTAAGAGTCTGGAGTTCTTTATCAACCGTTTGAAGTTTACGCTGGAGTTCGATTATCTTGCTTTGGTCAATGTTGCTGTCGTAAAGCTGAGAAAGTTTGCTGAAGAGACGATTACAGAGTGCTGTATCCAGCTTTTTACGTGACACTGAGCCATATTCACAGCGTCCTTCATGCATACCATTACAACGGTAAGTGCCCTGATACACAGGTTTACGGATACCAGAAGGCGACATTGTCAGACCGCATTTGCAACGAAGCATTGTCCTGAAGATATTCACATACAGCCAGTGATTACCTTTTGCCAGCCTCCCCTTACCTCCCTGTGCCAGAAGCGTCTGAACAGCATTGAAAGACTGATCGTCGATTATACGTGGGTAATAATCAGCTATCTCATCGCGAAGGATGGTCTTGCGGTCTTCAGTGCTGATCTTTGCAGGAAGATAACCAAGCACGCTGCGTGAGGTAAGAAGGCATTTAACAGATACAGCAGACCAACCACCGCCACCGGGCTTAAAGGTTTTTGATATGCGAACCTTGCGGTCATTTATGGTATCAATGCCATGCTCATTGAGATGTTTACAGATAGCAAACATGCTGTGACCAGCTAAGCGCATACTGAAGATCAGCCTGACAATTTCAGCTTTAGGCCCGACAACGACGAATGATTGTCTGTCAGGGCTTAATTCGATCCATCCAGGCGTTTGCTTGCCCATAGGTAAGCCTGTTTCGATTGCCTTAGCAGTCTTCGCTTTCCAGACAGCTATAGTGCGCTCTTGTTTAATTACTGACTCTTGGTGAGCACGCTCAGCAATCAATATGTGTTTGATCAGCCTTATTGGATCAGAAAGAGATGATTTATCGTACCGCTCATTGTCACCTAAGGTCAAAATTTCGACATTTTTCCTGAGGATCTGCCGGATGTCGTCAATGGCACTGTCAATGTCAGCACGAGATGCACGGTCAAAGTTTTCAAGGACTATCAGACTACCAGCAGGGATAGCTCCAGAAAGAACATTATCAAGCATACGCTTGAACTCACCCCCGTCAGCCTTGTGTTTCTGATGGAATCCAGACTTTCCTTTGTCAACGTAGCGATGTGTTGGTGACATGAAATACTGGTCGCTGTGCTTGTGGTAAAAAGCATCAATCATATCGTTCTGCCTACGCAGACTGTCACCAGAGTCTTGGGCTTTCGTACTCCACCTGACATAAGAGACAAGCAATTTCATGTGCTACGCTTTCCTTTAGTTTCTTTTGCTGAGGGATACTAACATGCAAGACGAACAACGTGCTAAGACAAGAATTCTGGTGCTTTACTATTCGATGTACGGACATGTGGAAACCATGGCGAAGGCAGTAGCAGAAGGCGCACGACGCGTCAGCGGCGCAGAAGTGACCCTGAAACGCGTGCCTGAAACCATGAACGCTGAGCGTTTTGCTCAGGTCGGCGGCAAAACCGATCAGGATGCGGCCGAAGCCACGCCGGATGAACTGCCGCAGTACGACGCTATTCTGTTCGGCACGCCGACGCGCTTTGGCAATATGTCCGGACAAATGCGCACCTTCCTTGACCGCACCGGCGGCCTCTGGGCATCCGGTGCCCTGTTCGGCAAAATCGCCAGCGTTTTCGCTTCTACCGGCACCGGCGGCGGCCAGGAACAGACGATTACCTCAACCTGGACTACACTTGCTCATCACGGCATGGTTATCGTACCTATTGGGTACGGTGCGAAAGAGCTGTTTGATATTTCACAGGTTCGTGGCGGCACGCCCTACGGCGCCACCACGTTCGCTGGCGGTGACGGCTCGCGTCAGCCCAGCGAAGATGAACTGAATATTGCCCGCTATCAGGGTGAATATGTCGCCGGACTGGCGGTAAAACTGAACGGATAACCTCAACTCACAGGAGAACAGTATGGCTACGCAACAATCTAAAGAACATCGAGTGGGAGAATGGGCAAGTATTCGTTCCACCTCGCCTGAAATTGCCGAAGCCATTTTTGAAGTGGCGAACTACGATGAGAAGCTCGCCGAGGGGATTTGGGAGCAACAGGGTAATGATGAAGTTCTGATCCGCGCGTTTGAAAAAACCGATCAGGACGTGCTGACCTGGGATAACGTCCCGGTCGAGCGTAAAAACGTCTAACCTCCACTGCGGCGAAACAGCAGTGCATTCTGCTGTTTCGTCGCGTTGCACAGCACAAACTGACACCCTTCCGCCTTGTTAAATCAATAAATCCTCTACTACGCTTATTCTCACCATTTAGCCTGACGGCCTTGAGAAGGAGCCACCATGTCCTATAAAACCATCAATCCTGCCAATAACGAACTGATTAAATCCTGGCCGGAGCATGACGATCGGCAGGTGGAAGCCGCGCTGAAAACCGCCGACGACCTTTATCATTCTTCCTGGTCCAAAGGCCCAATCCAGCCGCGCCTTCAGGTGCTGGCAAAGCTGGCCGACCTGATTGACAGCCGCGTGGACGAACTGGCAAAAACCGCCAGTATTGAAATGGGTAAACTGATTGAGCAGAGCCGTGGCGAAGTGCAGCTTTGCGCGAAGATTGCTCGCTACTATGCGGAAAACGCCGAGCGTTTCCTTGCCCCAACCTCTTATCCCACCGATCTGGGCGAAGCCTGGGTGGAAAATCACCCAATCGGCGTGCTGGTGGCCGTAGAGCCGTGGAACTTCCCTTACTATCAGCTGATGCGCGTGCTGGCGCCTAACCTTGCTGCCGGTAACCCGGTGCTGGCGAAACATGCCGCCAACGTGCCGCATTGCGCCACGCTGTTTGAAGAGCTGGTAACGGAAGCCGGCGCGCCAAAAGGCGCCTGGACTAACCTTTTCGTCAGCAACGATCAGATCGCCTCGCTGATTGCTGACGATCGCGTTCAGGGTGCGGCCCTGACCGGTTCCGAGCGCGCAGGCAGCGCCGTAGCGCAGCAGGCCGGTAAATACCTGAAAAAAACCACGCTGGAGCTGGGCGGCAACGACGTCTTCGTAGTGCTGGACGACTGCGATTTGGATAAAGCCGTGAAGGCTGGCGTTGGCGCGCGTCTGAGCAACTGCGGCCAGGTTTGCACCGCCGCTAAACGCTTTATCGTGCAGGAAAAAGTGGCCGATGCCTTTATCGAAAAATTCACTCAGGCCTTCCGCGAAGTGAAGATCGGCGATCCGCTGGATAAAAGCACCACGCTTGGTCCACTCTCTTCCGCCAGCGCGCGCGATACGCTGGTTAAGCAGGTAGAGAACGCGGTAGCCAAAGGCGCGAAGCTGCACCTAGGTGGCAAGGCGGTAGAAGGCGAAGGCTGTTTCTATGAGCCGACAATCCTTTCCGGCATTACCCGCGACAACCCGGCTTACTTTGAAGAGTTTTTCGGCCCGGTTGCGCAAATCTATGTGGTAAAAGATGACGAGGAAGTGGTGAAACTGGCCAACGATTCGCATTACGGCCTTGGCGGCTCGGTCTTTACCAGCAACATTGAGCGCGGCAAAACCCTGGCCTCGCGCATTGAAACCGGTATGGTTTATATCAACTCCGCCAGCGATACCGCACCAGAACTGCCGTTTGGCGGCGTGAAACGCTCAGGCTACGGCCGCGAGCTTTCCGATCTGGGCATCAAAGAGTTTGTAAACCAGAAACTGGTTGTGGTCAGCAAAGGCTGATCGCCAGACGTAAAAAAGGCCGACAGCGTCGGCCTGAAATCAGGTTCTGACAGAGCATGATAAGACCGGCAATCAGCCGGTCTTTTTTTCGCCCGCCGTCAGGAAGATTTGTTTTCCGTCTGCGCTGCCGGAGCCGCTTTGTCGTCCGCAGGCTTGCTGGCGGTATCGGCCGCGTTGTTATCCACCGGCGCGGCATTAGCTGACGTCTTTTCGGCATCAGCTTTATCAGCAGCGGCTTGATTGGCCGCAGCTTTCTCCTCAGCGGCCTGTTTTGCCGCGGCGTTGTCCGCTACGGCTTTGTCAGACGCCTGCTTTGCTGCCGCTTTATCAGCAGCCGCTTTATCGGCGGCGGCCTTATCCGCTGCGGCTTTCTCCGCCGAGGCTTTCGCTTTCGCGGCTTTGTCCGCTGCAGCTTTATCAGCAGCGGCCTTATCGGCGGCCGCTTTGTCGCTGGCGGCTTTCTCCTGCGCGGCTTTTTCATTCGCTACTTTTTCGGCCGCGGCTTTATCCGCCTCGGCTTTGTCCGCTGCCGCTTTATCCGCAGAGACTTTGGCCTGCGCCGCTTTTTCGGCCGCCGCTTTATCCGCTGCTGCTTTATCGGCTGCGGCCTTATCGCTGGCGGCGGTTGCCTGGGCTGCCGCCATCGGCGTACCGGCAATGGCTTTATTCAATACCTGAGTAAACTGATCCCACGGGCAAAAGCCGTTGGCATCGGTCTTACAGCCGTTCATCTCAAGCGTCACGCGTTTTGGCGGCGTATCCAGAGAAAGTGGCGTCGCGTCGCGCAGCTGATCGCTGCTCTGGTAAACGTATTCCACCTTCACCAGCTCCTGATTGTTTTTCTTGTCGTGCCAGCGCTGGAACTGGATCATACCGCCGATTGGCGTACGTTCAAACTGGCCGGGCAGCGTGTAGGCTTTAAAATCCAGCGCGCTCAGCAGCGAAGCGATATTGGAATCGTGCCCCACCATCAGGGTCACCTTTGGCGCACTGGCTTTATCTTCATCCACCAGCAGGCTGCGGATATAGTCGACCAGCGGCGCCGCTACGTCGCGCGCCACTTGCGGCGAGGTAAACAGCGTATCCTGATAGCCATTTTTGATCGCCGACAGCTCTTTCCACTGCTCAGGGGTTTTAATCTGTCCCCAGGCGACCTGGTCGGTCGGCAGACCTTCATAATATTGCAGGGTAAAGGCGTCAACCAGCGAGTTGCCCACCTTCAACGGGCCGCTTACCGTTGGCTCTTTACCGTTTTCCGCAAAGAATTTGTTCTGGTTGGTGCTGCTCAGGTCGCACTGTTTTTTGCCATCGCAGGCCGGCGAGTTTTTATAATCAATGATTTTTTCCAGCCGCTGGAACGCTGGCTTCAGCGTCAGCTTTTCGGCGGTGCTGTTCATCGCGGTCAGCGCCTGCTGGTTAAAGGCTTCACTGCCGTCGGTAATAATCGGATTAAAGACGGGATCCATGGTTCCCATTTCATCCTGATGGGAAACCGCGACGTCGCAGCCGGGGAAAGCGCCGGTAATAAAGTACTGTGCCGTAGCAACGGTACGCTGCAGGCTATTGGCATAAGCGTAAATTTCATCGCTGCCCGGACACTGGTCCTGTTTGATCAACCCTTGCTGCGCCAGCCACTCGCGGGTATAGCGTCCCATATAAACTTCCAGCACGCCGCCTTTCGTCGTGAGCTGGCCGCCCGGTACGTCCCACTGCGGCCACTTCTTCTTCGTCGACTGCGCCAGCACGCTGCCGTTGTCGGCCAGCGGCGCCCGAAGATTATGGCGGCTCATCATTAACACCTGTTCAAGCTGATAGTTATCGTCGGCGGCGAAAGCGGAGAGGCTGGTCAGAGCCGAGCAGACCGCCAGCGCGCAAAGACTATACTTTTTAATCATGTGTTTTTTCCATTGATCCAAGGGTAAATCACCCGGCCAGCAAAGCGATACGTCCGGCAAAAGGCGGGCGTCGGAAAAGCTCGCCGCCGCACGGCAAAATGGGGCCGGGACCGGGCATTATTCGTGTTGAGAATATAGCAGACTATCGCCTTTGCCGTTACGGCGCATCAGGAGATTGAAAAGAAACGGGATGTTTTTCGTAAGCAGGATAATCGTCCGGCAGAACAGGGCCAGTGAGCAGGTAGAAAATAAAAAGCAGAACGCAGAAAGCAGAAAGCAGAAAGCAGAAAGCAGAAAGCAAAACGGGCCGGCAATTGCCGACCCGTTAAATTTGATGGCGGAGGAGGAGAGATTCGAACTCTCGAACGGTTTCCCGTCGCCGGTTTTCAAGACCGGTGCCTTCAGCCACTCGGCCACCCCTCCGCACTTTTACCATCTGCACCTGAAGTGCATCTGATGGCGCGCAGTATAGGGGAAAGCCCAAAGGCTGCCAAGCATTTTTTTAGCTATTTTGTTGAATTTATGCGCTTTTATACATCTTTTTTTTGGTTGCTCAGGAAATGCGCCGCAGTGGTTCAAAAAGCCGCCAACAACGGGCCTGGAATAGCTAACAGCGATGCCGTAATAAGATAAGGTAGTTGAGAGTGGTTGAGTAGTTGAGTAGTTGAGTGGTTGAGTAGTTGGGCTGTTGGGCTGTTGGGCTGTTGGGGAAGCAGGGATCCTAAATCAGGCAGCTATGCCATATCACGCGCAAAGCAAAACGGGCCAGCTTTCGCTGACCCGTTGAATTTGATGGCGGAGGAGGAGAGATTCGAACTCTCGAACGGTTTCCCGTCGCCGGTTTTCAAGACCGGTGCCTTCAGCCACTCGGCCACCCCTCCGCAATGACCCGAACTATAAACATCCTCCGCGCCGATGTAAAGCAGGGCCTGATTCAACTGCCGCAAAAACAGCCAGTTTTGGTTTTTTTGTTGTTATTAGCGCCAGCCTGCTCACAGAAACGCCGCCTTAACGAGTAAAGAAGGGTAAAACGTCTTCCCCCCTTCAGGCGCGGTCCTTATTCTCACTGCAATCTAATGACCTTAAGAGGCATTTCTATGGATCGCATCGTTACTCATACCAGGCAAAGCTCGCTGCTTGCCACGCATAAAGTTTTGCGTAACACCTATTTTCTGCTGGGGCTGACGCTGGCTTTTTCAGCGGTCACCGCCACGCTCAGCACCGTCTTCGCCCTGCCCGCGCCGGGCTTAATCATTATGCTGGCTGGCTTTTATGGCCTGATGTTTCTGACCTACCGCCTGGCGGACAGCCCAACCGGCATTCTGGCTGCCTTCGCTTTTACCGGCTTTCTCGGCTACTGCCTGGGGCCGATGCTGAATACCCTGCTGTCGGCGGGCATGGGCGATGTTATCGGCCTGGCGCTCGGCGGCACCGCGCTGGTGTTCTTCTGCTGTTCAGCCTACGTGCTGACCACACGCAAAGATATGTCGTTCCTGGGCGGCATGATGATGGCCGGTTTTGTGGTGCTGCTGGTGGCCGTTCTGGCTAATCTGTTTTTGCAGATCCCTGCCCTGCATCTGGCGATTAGCGTGATGTTCGTACTGTTTTCTTCAGGCGCTATCCTGTGGGAAACCAGCAATATTATCCACGGCGGCGAAACCAACTATATTCGCGCCACCGTCAGCCTGTATGTTTCCATCTACAACATTTTTGTCAGCCTGCTGAGTATCCTTGGTATGTCCCGCAGCAACTGATGCGCTGAACAAAGACAACAAGCCCCGCAGCGCGGGGCTTTTTTTTGCTCATCCGCGCCGGAAAATTTTTGGTAAACTGCATCCCGGTTATCAATACAGAGGCAAAACGGTGTTTTTTGACGGTAAAGAAATTTCGCGCGACGCGCAGGGGTATCTGACTAAAACTTCGGACTGGAGCGAGGCGCTGGCTCCGCTGTTGGCGGAGGAAGAAGGCATTGAGCTGAGCGAAGCCCACTGGGAAGTCGTGCGCTTTGTACGGGAGTTCTATCTGGAATTTAATACTTCTCCAGCCGTGCGCATGCTTGTTAAAGCCATGGCGAAAAAATATGGCGAAGAGAAAGGCAACAGCCGCTACCTGTTCCGCCTTTTCCCTAAGGGCCCGGCAAAACAGGCAACTAAAATTGCCGGCCTGCCTAAACCGGCTAAATGCCTGTAGCGGCGGTCTTTATCCGGTGGTGAAACCCGCAGGCTGCTCCTGAAGCGCACAGGGTTCCGTCAGCACTTTGTCGACCCTGGCCGAACGCGGCCCGCCCGCCTTCAGCCAGGCAATCAGCGCCTCGACCTCTTTTTCCTCCCCACAGGCCAGTACCTCCACACTGCCATCGTCAAGATTGCGGGCATAGCCATTCAGCCCGCGCGCGCGGGCTTCGTGCTGGGTTGTATAGCGAAATCCCACGCCCTGTACGCTGCCGTGGACCCACGCTCGTTTACAGATTGCCGTCATATTTCCCCCTGAAGAGACAGTTTGCTTTTTGTGGCCAGGCACCGGACAATGACGCCTGTTTTTCTGACTGTAAGCATAGCAAATATGACCGTTCGTTTGATTCTCGCTAAAGGACGTGAAAAGTCCTTACTCCGCCGCCATCCCTGGGTTTTCTCCGGTGCCGTAGCCCGTATGGAAGGCAAAGCCCAGTCGGGCGAAACCATTGACGTTTGCGACAGCCAGGGTAAATGGCTGGCCCGCGCCGCCTGGTCGCCCGCTTCGCAAATCCGCGCCCGCGTCTGGAGCTGGGAACAGGATGAAGCGATCGATATCGCTTTCTTTGCCCGCCGTTTGCAGGCAGCTCAGCAGCTGCGCGACTGGCTGGCGGAGCGCGACGATCTCGACAGCTATCGCCTGATAGCCGGCGAGTCTGACGGCCTGCCGGGCATCACCATCGATCGCTTTGGCAATTTCCTGGTGCTGCAGCTGCTTTCCGCCGGTGCCGAATACCAGCGCGCCGCCCTGATTACCGCACTACAGCACTGCTATCCGCAATGCGCCATCTACGATCGCTCTGACGTATCGGTACGTAAAAAAGAGGGTCTTGAGCTGACGCAGGGCGTGGTGCTGGGCGAAACGCCGCCTGAACTGCTGCCGATTACCGAACACGGTATGAAACTGCTGGTCGATATTCAGACCGGCCATAAAACCGGCTACTACCTCGACCAGCGCGACAGCCGGCTGGCTACGCGCCGCTATGCAAAAGATCGCCGCGTGCTGAACTGCTTCTCCTATACCGGCGGCTTTGCCGTTTCGGCACTGATGGGCGGCTGCCAGCAGGTGATCAGCGTGGATACCTCACAGGCGGCGCTGGATGTGGCTCGCCAGAACGTAGAGCTGAACGGTCTGGATCTCAGCAAAGCGGAGTTTCTGCGCGATGACGTATTTAAATTGCTGCGTCGCTATCGCGAAAGCGGAGAAAAATTCGATCTAATCGTGATGGATCCGCCAAAGTTTGTTGAGAATAAAAACCAGCTGGCCGGCGCCTGCCGTGGCTATAAAGATATCAACATGCTGGCAATGCAGCTGCTAAATCCTGGCGGGATGTTGATGACGTTCTCCTGCTCCGGCCTGATGCCTACCGAGCTGTTCCAGAAAATTATTGCTGATGCTGCGCTCGATGCACAGCGTGATGTACAATTTATAGAACAGTTCAGGCAGGCAGCCGATCACCCGGTGATCGCCAGCTATCCGGAAGGTCTCTATCTGAAAGGATTTGCCTGCCGCGTGCTGTGACTTGAAAACGCTAACGCTGCCCCCATAAAGGATGACAGGGTTATGTTTCTCGGGAGGTCACGATGATTGCCAGCAAATTTGGACTTGGCCAGCAGGTACGACACAAGCTGCTGGGTTTTTTAGGGGTGGTGGTTGATGTGGATCCGGAATACTCGTTAGAGGATCCTAAAATTGACGATATCGCCGATGGCGCGCTGCGTAATGCCCCGTGGTATCACGTTGTGATGGAAGACGATAACGGCGAAACGGTGCACACCTATCTGGCGGAAGCGCAGCTGGGCTGGGAGATACCGGGCGAGCACCCCGAGCATCCTTCAATGGATGAACTCGCCGCTTCCATTCGCAAACAGCTGCAGGCGCCACGCCTCAGAAACTGACAAAGACCCCGCTTGCGGGGTTTTTTATTATCTGCCCAACCCCAGACGAGGAATTTCTATCATTGGGCAACGATCCATCACCACTTTCAAACCCGCATCGGCAGCCAGTACCGCAGCCTGCTCATTGATGACGCCCTGCTGCAGCCACAGCGATTTGGCACCTATCGCTATCGCCTCCTGCGCCACGCCCCAGGCCGCTTCCGAATTACGGAACACGTCAACCATATCCACCGGCTCGGGGATCTCTTCCAGCTTTGCATAAACCCGCTGTCCCAGCAGCGTTTGCCCGGCCAGTTTAGGGCTGACCGGCGTCACCTTGTAACCCTGCCCAAGCAGATACGCCATCACGTAATGGCTGGCCCTGGTGGGTTTCTCGCTGGCGCCTACCAGCGCGATATGGCGAGTCGTTGTCAAAACTTCATTAATAATGTTGTCGTCCATAGCGGCTCCGTTAACTATTTCTGTTTTGCAAGACGATCGTATTTTGCGCTTATAATCATAGCCGCAAAAGATTTAGCATGAATAAATATGTAAAAATGTTAATATGCTGTCATACTGAAAGACTTTGATACATTCGCTCTTTTTTATATTTCGGGCATCTGGAGAAACAATGAAGCTGGGTCTGCTCCTGACAGGGTTGATGGCAATGTGGGTTGCGGCTGCGGCCCATGCAACCACCTTAAAACTCGCGCCTGAGATCGATCTGCTGGTGCTCGACGGTCATAAAATTTCCGGTTCACTGCTGAAAGGCGCCGATGGGCTTGAACTGGAGCAAGGACAGCACCAGCTGCTGTTCCGCGTAGAAAAAAGGCTGGAAAACAGCCATACCTCGTCCTGGCGTTCGCCGCCGCTGATCGTGACTTTTACTACCAACGTTAAATCAATTGCTATCGCGTTGCCCGCTATCCGCACGTCTGCCCAGGCACGTGCGTTTGCCCATCACCCCGATTTTCAGCTGCATGACGAGCACGGCAAGGTTGTGCAGAGCGAGCAGGACACACTGACCGGCACCGCTGGCGAAAATTATGAACGGGAAATGGCGGCTTATAATATGCAGGGCCATTCGGCTTCGGTGCCTCGCTTTGCGCAGCCGCATACTACCGGCAGCCCGACCGACGATACGCTGACTTTCGCCAGCAGCCATTATCCGGCTGGCCGGGTACTGCAGTTATGGTATCAACAGGTTGACGCCGCTACCCGCCAACGTTTTGTTCTGCTGATGAAAGCCTTCCGCACAGGTTAAGCCTGCCCTGCTGGCATCCCGGGATCGGAAGCCGTATAGTTTGCTTTTCAACGAAACAGGATATCGCCATGGAGCAGACTACCCGCACCCTCGGGGAAAAAAAACATATTGCGCTGGTCGCACACGATCACTGTAAAGCCTCAATGATGGCGTGGGTCGACAGCCATAAAGCGCTGTTGCAGCACCATACGCTGTACGCAACCGGCACCACCGGCAATCTGATCCAGCGCGCCACCGGCCTGCCGGTTACCGCTATGCTAAGCGGCCCAATGGGCGGCGACCAGCAGGTAGGCGCGTTGATTTCGGAAGGCAAAATCGACGTGCTGATTTTCTTCTGGGATCCGCTGAACGCGGTACCGCACGATCCTGACGTCAAAGCGCTGCTGCGCCTGGCAACGGTCTGGAATATCCCTGTTGCGACCAATCGCACCACCGCCGACTTTATTATTCATTCTCCGCTGTTCGCACAGCCGCTTGATATTTCTATTCCTGACTATCAACGTTATTTGCAGGCGCGCCTGCAGTAGACGCCACGGGCGTGCCGGATTACGGCTTGCGTAACAGCGGCACGCCCATGCGTTTAAATTCTGCTACAAAGCCTGACGGCGCATCGCTGTCAAACAGCAGCCAAACCTGTTTTTTCGCCCGCGTAATGGCGACATAGGCCAAACGCCGCTCTTCGGCGTCGGGAAAATCTTCCGGCTGCGGCAGCAGCGCCTGCTCGATAACCGACTCTCTGGCAGCGGCCGGAAACCCATCCTCGCCGCTTTTTAATCCCAGCACCAGTACGTAATCTGCTTCCTGCCCCTTGCTGGCGTGTATCGTTGCAAAAGAAATATTCAGGCCCGGCCAGCGCGTCTTCGCTTTAGCCAGCAGCGTCGGTTGCTGGTAGTGGTAGCGCGCGAGGATCAGGATTTCTTCTTCCTGCGTGACGTAGCCGCTGAGCTTATTCAGCAGCGCTTCCAGCTGTGACTCAGGCAGCAACGAGAGCGCTTTTTTAGTGGCTTTGCTCAGGCTGTTCAGCGGCTTTTTCAGCTGGGACGGGTTGCGCTGGATAAAGTCATTGGCTATTTCGCCAATACGCTCGTTGAATCGCCAGGTCGTGTCCAGCACGCAGCGTTCGCCTTCGCCAAAATAATGATGAAAGGCGGTAGTGAGCGCCATTTCCGCGCCGCTAAAGCGATAAATCGCCTGCCAGTCATCGCCCACGGCGAACAGCGAAGTCTGACTGTTTTGCCTGCGCAGCGCCGCCAGCAGAGCCGCTCGCTGCGGCGACATATCCTGAAATTCATCGACCAGAATGTGCTTCCACGGGCTGATAAAGCGTCCTTTTTCCAACACGGCGATCGCCTGATGGATCAGCCCGGCGAAATCTACCGCGCCTTCTTCTTTCAGTGCGCTTTTCCAGGCTTTTAACAGCGGCGCCATCAGTTTAACTCGTTTGCTGAACAGCTCGCGAACCGCTTCCGGCGCGGATTCGATCATCGCGGCCTGCGCGCCGCCGTGCATCCGCATGAGCTCCAGCCAGCGCTCCAGACGCTCGCCGACTCTGTTGGCCAACGTCTCATCCTGCCAGTAAGCGCCTTCGTCCAGCTCCCAGCCCAAATCCTCATGAAGCCACTGCCGCCAGCCGCTGGCCTGCGCTTTTTTCTCGCTGCACTGTTGCTGCCAGGTTTCTGTCAGCAGCCTGCGCCTCAGCGCGCCGTCGGTTTCCAGCTTGCTAATCACTGGCGACCTGTTGCTGCCCTGCTGAATAATGTGCAGCGCCAGGGAATGAAAAGTGCGCGCTTCAACGTCATCACTACCGAGGCGCGTTTTAAGCCGGTGGTTCATTTCTTCCGCGGCCCGACGGCCAAATGACAACAGCAGAATTTGCTCTGCGGCAGCCGCTTTACGCATCAGCAGCCAGCCTGCACGCGCCACCAGCACCGAGGTTTTCCCGCTGCCCGCCCCGGCCAGCACCAGCACCGCTTCCTCGCCGTTGACTACTGCGCTGGCCTGGGAGGCGCTAAGCGGTGAACTTTCGACGCCGGCAAAAAAATCGGCATACTGCGCCAGCATTTTTTCCGTCCAGCGCCTGTTGCGCTGCTGACGCTGCGCCTCGCTGTTTTCCAGCCAGCGCTGACAGAAAAGGTATGCTTCGCGACAGGATTCAAACTCTTCAAGACGGCTGACGGGCAAAGGCTGAGAGGAGAAAGCATCCCGGATTTTTTCGCCCCAGTTCGCCACTTCCTGACGTTTCAGCCAGCGATCCTGCTGCTCAAACTCGCTCAGGCTGGCAACCTGCTGCTGTAAAACTTCGGCGGCGATCGGGCTCATCTGCTGGCTCCACGCCTGCCACGCCTGATTAAGGTAGTGATAAAAACGCTGCGTTTCCTGCCACTCCGTGCCGTGCAAACGCACCACTTTATTATCGGGCAGCGAAAACTCCAGCTCTCCCCAGACCAGTCCGCGCTTGCAGCGGATCGCCAACAGCTGGTTAAAAGGGATCAGGTATTCATGCTTCTGACCACTGACTTCGACGCCGGCTGCGAGCAGACGCACCCGATTATAGGGATGCTGCGCCAGATGCTTACCCAGCGAGGTTGCTTTCAGTTCCATAGAGGCTCTCGGGCTGCGGTTAATCTGCCGGACAGTTTACCCGGCAAGGATGTACCGCTCCAGCGTTAAAACACGGTATAATCAACGTATTGAATTTTCTTTTTTCGCGCAGCGCGAGGACCCTATCTGATGCGTACCGTTTTAAATATTTTAAATTTCTTTCTGGGCGGTTTTGTCACGACTTTCGGCTGGCTTGTTGCCACGCTGCTCAGCATCGTTTTCATTATTACGCTACCGTTAACCCGTTCCTGCTGGGAAATCACCAAGCTTTCGCTACTGCCGTTTGGCAACGAAGCGGTGCATGTGGATGAGCTTAATCCCGGCAAAAAAAATGTTTTGCTGAACTCCGGCGGCACCGTATTAAATATCGTCTGGTTTATTTTCTGCGGCTGGTGGCTTTGCGTCACCCATATCCTGGTAGGCATCGCGCAGTGTATTACGCTTATCGGTATCCCTACGGGCATCGCACACTTTAAGATCGCCGCTATCGCACTCTGGCCGGTCGGACGCCGCGTAGTCAGCGTTGAAGTCGCCAAAGCCGCCCGTGAAGCCAACGCCCGCAGCCGGTATAACTAACTATGCGTCTGTCGCTGTCGCCACGCCTGCGCCGCTATGCCTATAACAGCGCCCTGCTCTACAACCTGCGCATCTTTTTTGCGCTGGCCGGCACGGCGGGCGTGCCTTTATGGCTGGGCCAGATAACCTGGACTATCCCGCTAACGCTGGGCGTTGTGGCGGCAGCGCTGGCCGATCTTGACGATCGCCTCAGCGGCAGGCTGCGTAATTTATTGATCACCCTGGTTTGCTTTTGCGTGGCCTCCGTCTCGGTGGAGCTGCTTTCTCCTTTTCCCTGGCTGTTTACCCTTGGGCTGGCGCTGTCTACCTGGGGGTTTATCCTGCTCGGCGCGCTGGGTCAGCGTTACGCGACGATTGCTTTCGGCGCGCTGCTGATCGCTGTCTATACGCTGCTGGGGCTTGGTCTGTTTCCCCAGTGGTATTTGCAGCCCTCGCTGCTGTTGACGGGAGCTATCTGGTACAACCTGCTGACGCTGATCGGTCATCTGATTTTTCCCGTACGTCCGTTACAGGAGAATATTGCGCGCTGCTTTGAAGGCCTGGCGCGCTACCTGGAGGCGAAAGCAGGTCTCTTCGATCCAGACATCGAAGAGAATGACGACGCTTCGCTGATTGAAGCGGCAATGACCAATAGCCAGCTGGTCGCCACGCTGAATCAAACCAAGATTTCCATCCAGTCCCGGCTGCGTGGCGATCGCGGGCAGCGCAGCACGCGCCGCACGCTGCACTATTATTTCGTGGCGCAGGATATTCACGAGCGCGCCAGCTCTTCCCACGCGCAATATCACGCCTTACGCAAAGAGTATCGCTACAGCGATATTCTGTTCCGCTTTCAGCGGCTGTTAACCATGCAGGCGCGCGCCTGCCAGCAGCTCTCCAACGCTATCTTGCTGCGCGAACCCTGGCAGCACGATCCGCGTTTTGAGCGCGCTTTTGTGCACCTTCAGGCCGCGCTGGAGCGCCTGAGTGCAAACCAACCCGCCAGCAGCGAACTTAAGGCTATGCACTACCTGCTGCATAACCTTAAGGCTATCGACGCCCAGCTGGCGACCATCGAGTCCGAGCAGGTTTTGCAGGACAACAGCGACGGACGTCTTTCCAGTGAAGGCCTGACCGGCTGGGCAGATATCCGTCTGCGCCTGAGTCGCCATCTTTCGCCGCAGTCGCCGCTTTTCCGGCACGCCGTGCGCATGTCGCTGCTGCTCTGTACCGGCTACGCTTTTATCCAGATCACCGGGCTGGAACACGGCTACTGGATCCTGCTGACCAGCCTGTTTGTCTGCCAGCCCAACTATAACGCGACGAAAAGGCGCCTGGCGCTGCGTATTGTCGGCACGCTGGCCGGTATAGCGATTGGTCTGCCGCTACTCTGGCTGATCCCCTCTGTTGAAGGACAGCTGATACTCATTGTGCTCACCGGCGTGCTGTTTTTCGCCTTCCGACAGTCGCAATATGCCTACGCCACGCTTTTTATCACCCTGCTGGTACTTTGCTGCTTTAACCTGCTTGGTGAGGGGTTCGAGATCGCGCTGCCGCGTATTATCGATACGCTGCTGGGCTGCGGCATAGCCTGGATCGCCGTGGCCTTTATCTGGCCCGACTGGCGTTTCCGCCAGCTTTCCGCCGTCGCGGATCGCACGCTTAATGCCAACTGCCGCTATCTGGACGCCATTCTGGTGCAGTATCACCAGGGCAAAGATAATCGCCTGGATTACCGCATTGCCCGGCGCGATGCGCACAACTGCGACGCCGAGCTGGCCTCAGTAGTGTCTAATATTTCGGCCGAAAAAAACGCCAGCGCGCGCCTGCGTGAAGACGCTTTCCGACTACTGTGCCTGAACCACTCTTTTCTCAGCTATATTTCCGCGCTGGGCGCCCATCGCGAGAAAATCACCAACCCGGCCATGCTGCAACTGATGGATGATGCGGTCTGCTACGTCGACGACGTGCTGCATATTGATATTGTTGATGAAGACAAAGCGGCCAGGCTGCTGGGCAATCTTTCCGCCCGCCTGGCAGCGGCGGAAGCGGCGCCGGACACAAAGGAGCCGCTGGTCTTACAGCAGGTTGGCCTGCTGGTTGCACTGCTGCCGGAAATTGTTCGGTTGAAAAAAAAGGGGCTGGCCTAAGACTTTTGCTGCCTGGCCCGGCGCCGCAGCGTTTCCTTATGCCACTGCCGAAGCTCGGTTTTGACGCTTTCCGGCAGCGCTTCGTAATGGCGGCCCGCGATCGCGCCTTCCAGCGCGAAAAGGACGTTGATGCCCAAATTATTGTTGCTGGCGTACAGCTTGAGCCAACAGCGTCTGGCGCCCTGCTCTTTGAGCATGGCGATAGTGCTGATGCCGACCTGACGTAGCAGCGTCTCGATGCGGATAGTCAAATTGGGCAAATCTTTCAGGCGCTGATTTTGCTGCTTTTGCGTTCGCTGCTGGCGTGCGCCCTGCAGGCAAAGCCGGGAGAGCGCCACCAGCTGCCCGTGCTCTTTCCACAGCGGGTCGTCCACCCGATAATAATCCAGCGCGACCGGCATCCCTCTTTTAGTAAAATGCAGAGGCTGCATCTTCCGCTCCACGATATAGGGCTTTACCTGCTCGCAGGCCCGCAGATAAAGCTCCCCTTCCGCTACCAGCGCGAACACCACGTTCTCTATCGACAGGCTGTAGCCGCCGAACTGGCTGCGGCATTCGATTTCGCCCAGTTCGGCAAGCTGGCGTCTGGCTTTTTCAATCTGTTTTTTTGACTGGCTCATCCTTTTCTCCCTGTATACAGAACACCCTCGTCCCTGTGAGAAATGAAAAGTATGCAATCGTGGTAACAGATTCAATTACTAATTGCCGTTACAGCCGGTTTCATTGTGATTTTGCGAGACGTTATCAAAATTTAGGGTTGATCTTTGTTCACCGCCCTTATACTGTATATCCATACAGTGACCTGCGAGCAAAGCCGATATGCGTACTCATTCCATGAAATCTCATTCTGTTAACAGCCGTTTTCCTCAGCCCCGCTCTTCATCCCATAGCGAAGCGACTGGCCTGATCAGCGAACTGATCTACAGCGAGAATCAGCCGGGCATGACGCAAATGCTACTGCTCCCTTTGCTGCAACAGCTGGGCACGCAGTCCCGCTGGCAGCTATGGCTGACGCCGCAGCAAAAGCTGAGCCGCAGCTGGCTTGCGCGTTCCGGGCTGCCGCTTAATAAAGTGATGCAGGTCCAGGGGCAGGCCATTAATACGCTGGAGGCCATGATTAAAGCGCTGCAAACGGGGAACTACAGCGTGGTGCTGGGTTGGCTGCCTGAGGAACTGACCGAGGAAGATCGTCGTCGGCTCCATGACGCAGCGTTAAGCGGCCAGGCTTTAGGTCTGATTATGCGACCGGATCCGGTCGAAATTGTCGCGTGCAGACCCTTTAATGGGTTAAAAATTCAGTCGAGTTTGTATCATTAAGTAAAAATAAGAGTTTTCTCATCATAAACTTCTTCGCCGGGCATGATAAGCGTCTGATTATGCTATGACCCGGCGTGACAATGGTTTAGCCGCGTTTTTCCCGGAAGTTATCTCCCGCCGTCCTGTACGCAAATGTGTAAAAATGTGTACAAAACGCCGTTTTTTTTCAGACCGCCTTCACATCTTACTTGTAAGTTTGCTGGTACGTTGTAGACTTTACGTCGCCAGGGTGCTCAATAATCTCCCTTTTTTGGATGAGTCATAATCGAGCGTCATAACCCGGCGAAGGATTAAATCAAAGAGCTAATGAAAGCTCATTGCCTATTTGGATGATAACGAGGCGCAAAAATGAAAAAGACAGCTATCGCAATTGCAGTGGCACTGGCTGGCTTCGCTACCGTAGCGCAGGCCGCTCCTAAAGATGACACCTGGTATACTGGTGCGAAACTGGGCTGGTCTCAGTACCACGACACTGGTTACTACGGTAACGATTATGCGAACAACGACGGCCCAACTCACGAAAGCCAGCTGGGCGCAGGTGCCTTCGGTGGTTACCAGGCTAATCAGTACCTGGGCTTCGAACTGGGTTATGACTGGCTGGGTCGTATGCCTAACAAAGGCAATGTCGTAAACGGCGCATTCAAAGCACAGGGCATTCAGCTGGCTGCGAAACTGAGCTACCCAATCTATGACGATCTGGACGTGTACACCCGTCTGGGCGGCATGGTATGGCGCGCTGACTCCACGCAGAACAACAACGGTACTCGCATCAGCGATCACGACACCGGTGTTTCTCCGCTGGCAGCTGTAGGTGTTGAATACGCTGTAACCAAAAACTGGGCTACCCGTCTGGACTACCAGTGGGTTAACAACATCGGTGATGCAAACACCGTTGGCACCCGTCCAGATAACGCCATGCTGAGCGTAGGTGTTTCCTACCGTTTCGGCCAGGATGAAGCAGCGCCAGCACCGGCTCCGGCTCCAGCACCAGCGCCAGTTGTTGAAACCAAGCGTTTCACCCTGAAATCAGACGTGCTGTTCACCTTCAACAAGGCGACTCTGAAGCCAGAAGGTCAGCAGGCTCTGGATCAGCTGTACACCCAGCTGAGCTCTCTGGATCCTAAAGACGGCAACGTCGTGGTTCTGGGCTTCACCGACCGTATCGGTTCTGACCAGTACAACCAGAAACTGTCTGAGAAACGTGCACAGTCCGTTGTTGACTACCTCGTGTCTAAAGGCATCCCTTCTAACAAGATCTCTGCACGTGGCATGGGTGAAACTAACCCAGTTACCGGCAACACCTGTGACAGCGTGAAAGGCCGTAACGCCCTGATCGAATGTCTGGGTCCAGACCGTCGCGTAGAAATCCAGGTTAAAGGCATCAAAGACGTGGTAACTCAGCCTCAGGGTTAAGTTTACGCTTTGATAAAAACCCCGCTTCGGCGGGGTTTTTTGTGGGCGCTATTTCGCGCTGCTGCTTATTGTCCCGCCGGCCGTAATTGCAGACCGTCGACAGGTCTAATCCGGCTTGCCCAGGATCGCCTGCAAATCCTGCCTGAGTGAAGACATCTGGCTGGCATATTTTTCTTTATGCTCTGCATCTTCTATCAGCTGCACAATGGTGTCCGAAAGCGTGACGTTTCGCCGCTGCGCCAGCGCGGCCAGCCGCTGCCAGACCAGATACTCCAGATCGATAGATTTCTTCCGCGTATGCTGATGTTCTGCATTAAAGTGACGCTTGCGGCGCGCGCGTATACTTTGCTTCATGCGGTTTTCCAGCGCCGGATTGATATGACGGGCAATCCATGTCGTTACCTCGCCAGGGCTGTGTTCTATCGCCAGCAGCTCACCGACGGCAGCCTGGGCCGCGCTTCGCTCCAGATAACGCGTGATCGCTTCACCTTCCCGGTGTTTTTTCACCAGGTATGTCCACTTCCATCCGCTTTCAAGGTTTTCCAGTTGCTGGTATTTCATCGGGCTCTCATGCTAAACCTGTAACCTATTTAGAATAACAGCTTTTTTAACATAGCCGCACGGAAAACCAGAGCGAACTCGCAATTGCGGCCCGTAAGGGTGCAAAGAAGAACTCAGCGATGCTTAACAGGCTGAAATCTTGTATAATGGCGTATTACTCATTTTAAGAAAAAAACGATAACTTTGATCAACAACCAACTTGAATGGCGCGCCCTGCAGCCCGATACCGACAGCGTTCAGTCGCTTTTCTCCGAGCTTCCTGATGATCCCTGTTACTTTTCCGAAGTACAGCCACGCCTGTTCAATACGCTGAGCCTGCTGCTGGACAGCCAGGCAAAACTGCCGCTGATGCTGGTCAAAACGCCGGAGCACCCGGAGTATCAGGCTCTGCTGCAGACCGTGATTTCAGGTTTTGATGATGAAAGCGTGACGCTGTACGGCGGTCATTATCATATTGACGGCGCGGCGGTCAGCTGGCGTCCGGCCGAGTCGGAGCAGGATAATTTTGCCTCGACGGGCGGCGTGCACAGCGCAGACTGGATTGAGGCGGAACAGCTGTTCGGCTGTTTCCGTCAGTACAATAATACGTTAACGCTTGAACCCGGACTGGTGCACAAGGCTAACGGCGGGACGCTACTGCTTTCTTTGCGCGCCCTGCTGGCCCAGCCGTTGCTCTGGCTACGTCTGAAGCAAATCCTCAGCACCCGCCAGTTTAGCTGGCATTCGCCCGACGAGTCCCGGCCGCTGCCGGTTGCCGTGCCGCCAATGCCGCTGCATTTTCGTCTTATCCTGACCGGTGAACGCGACGCGCTGGCTGATTTCCAGGAGATGGAGCCGGAGCTGGCGGCGCTGGCGTTCTATTCGGAATTTGAGGATAACATTCAGATCGTCGACGAGCAGTCGTTCGCTTTGTGGATCAAGTGGGCACGTTCGGTCGCTGCTGATGAAGATCTGCTGATTGCAGACGATCTTTGGCCGGTGCTGATGCGTGAAGCGGTACGCTATACCGGCGACCAGGAAACGCTGCCGCTGTGTCCCGTCTGGCTGGCTCGCCAGTTCCAGGAGGCGGCGGCCAACAGCGATGAAAACCTGATCAACGGCGAACACCTTCAGGCGGCGCTGGATAATCGCGAGTGGCGCGAAGGCTTCCTTGCCGAGCGAATTCGTGACGAGATCCTGCTGGATCAGATCCTGATCGAAACCGAAGGCGAGGCGATTGGTCAAATCAACGCCCTTTCCGTTATCGAATTTCCCGGCCATCCCCGCGCCTTCGGCGAGCCTTCCCGCATCAGCTGTGTCGTACACGTGGGCGACGGCGAGTTCCATGACGTGGAGCGTAAAGCGGAGCTGGGCGGCAACATCCATGCCAAAGGCATGATGATTATGCAGGCATGGCTGATTGCGGAGCTGGAGCTTGATCAGCAGCTGCCCTTCTCCGCCTCGGTCGTGTTTGAACAATCCTATTCAGAAGTCGATGGCGACAGCGCATCGCTGGCCGAACTCTGCGCCCTGATCAGCGCGCTGTCCAGCCAGCCGATTACGCAACAGATTGCCGTGACCGGCTCGGTGGATCAGTTCGGTCGCGTGCAGCCAGTCGGCGGCCTGAACGAAAAGATCGAAGGCTTTTTCCATATCTGCCAGCAGCGCACGCTGAACGGCAGCCAGGGCGTTATCATTCCTGCGGCGAACGTGCGTCACCTTTGCCTGCAACAGGAAGTGGTGGATGCCGTGCGGGAAGGAAAATTTCACGTCTGGGCGGTGGAAAGCGTGGAGGAAGCCCTTCCTCTCCTGACCAAAACCGAATGGGACAAAGAAGACGCGCCTTGTCTGCTAAGATCGATTCAGGAGCGCATTGCGCAAATAAACCAACAGGAAGGTCGGCAACGTCCGTGGCCGCTGCGCTGGCTGAACTGGTTTAACCAGAGCTAATCGGGCTTGCTCAGCTTACAGCTGTAAGCTAACCTTCGTGCTTCAATAAAATAAGGCTTATTAAGAACATGGTAGATAAACGCAAATCCTACTCAAAAGAAGACCTGATTGCCTCTGGTCGCGGTGAACTTTTCGGTGCCGAAGGCCCGCCGTTGCCGTCTGGCAACATGCTGATGATGGATCGCGTCATCGAGATGAATGAAGATGGCGGCAACTACGGTAAAGGCTTTGTGGAAGCGGAGCTGGATATCAATCCCGATCTGTGGTTCTTCGGCTGCCACTTTATCGGCGATCCGGTGATGCCAGGCTGTCTGGGTCTTGATGCGATGTGGCAGCTGGTAGGCTTCTATCTGGGCTGGCTGGGCGCGGAAGGTAAAGGCCGTGCGCTGGGCGTAGGCGAAGTTAAATTTACCGGCCAGGTTCTGCCAACGGCGAAAAAAGTCTCTTACCGTATTCACTTTAAGCGTGTTATTAACCGCAAGCTGGTGATGGGCGTAGCCGATGGCGAAGTGCTGGTGGATGGCAACGTTATCTATACCGCTACCGATCTGAAAGTGGGTCTGTTCAAGGACACCACCGCTTTTTAAGCGCGTTTAAAAGACGAAACCTCCGCCCGGGCGGAGGTTTTCCTTTTCAATAACAGAGCGGATTACGCGGTAACCGTCCTGTCCTCCATGGCCTGTCGCCAACCTCCCAACCAGTGAGATCTTGCATCTATCATTTGATAGGGACACATCTCTTTAGGGCGTCCGGTAATACCGGCCTGATAACCTCTGGAATGTGCCCGTTCGAGCCGATCTCGTTTCTGTCTCTTCATCATGCCTGTAATCCCCTCTTCAGGTCAGGTGGAATCTGGTGGAAAGAAATCAGTGAGTGCATACGCAGTCACGATTTAGTTCTAACGCCATTTTCGCTGAAGATCAACGCGCAAATTTCACGCCAATGTCATAAACCTGTGCGAGGATAGTGGAAACTTATCGCCTGAAAACCAGATAACCTCCTGTATGGCAATAAAAAAAGCCCCGATTGTGCAATCTTCTGATTGTCGACAAACCGGGGCTTAGCGCTAGTGATTAATTTTTCTAATTAAGGCTGCGGATACCGTTAGCTATATCCTGCGCCTCCTGCTGCCAGCCTTCTGCCAGCGTTCTGACCAGCGCGTCGTAGCCATCCTCTTTCTGCGGCAGGGCCAGCGTAAACGAGCGCTTCACGATTTGCCCCTGATGCTCCAGCACCCAGTCGCCGCTGATCACCGCATGGCCGTCGTAACGACCGTGGAAGCCGGTCACCGTTACGTTGAGCGTATCCTGCTGCTGGCCCAGCGGTGAAGCCGAGACCAGCGAGCCGGGCAGCGCCTGGCTCAGGTTCGCCACCAGCGTTTGCTGTAGCTGCTGGTCGAGCGGGCTGGCCCAGAGGTTATTGGCAGCAATCGTATATTTCACGTCGCTGGTTTGGTAAACCAGCCCGTTACCGGACAAATAGTCCGGAACGGAAACATGCTGGACAAAAACCGCTGGCCGCGCGGCATCAACGCTGCTGACGGCCGCGCCCTTCGCCGCCACGGGCAGCTGGTAATAGGTGGTATCGGACGTGCTGCTGCAGGCGCTCAGCGCCAGGACCAAAGCCACAGGTAGCCATTTTTTCATTATTTCGCCCTCTTCGGCTGGGGATCCTGGCCGGGTTTTGCTTCAAACACCAGCGCGTTGCTCTTGCTGTTCAACGTTTTCAGCACCGGTTGCAGTTCACGCAGCACCTGATTGAGCTGCTGCATATCGCCAACCAGTTTGCTGTAGGCCGGTGCGCCAGGCTGGAAGCCTTTCATGCTGGCGTTCAGCTCGCGCAGCGTTTTCTGCATATCGGCCGGTAGCTCTTTCATCGACTGGCTGCCGGTGATCTGGTTGATGTTATCCAGCGTTTTCTGCAGCTCGCGAATAGTGCGCTGGCTCTCTTTCAGCGTGCCCGTGGCCTGATTAATCATCGGGTTCAGCGGCAGCGAATTGATTTTATCCAGCGTATCCATCAGTTTCTGTTGGATCTGCGCCAGTCCGCCGCTGGTCGTTGGGATCAGCTCATAGCCCGCAAAAGAGGCCGGTCCTTTGAACGGTTTGGCATTGCTGTCAAAATCCAGATCGATATAGAGCGAGCCGGTCAGCAGGTTGGCCGACTTCAGCGAGGCGCGAAGACCCGCCTTGATACCGTCCTTCAGGTGCTGCTCAATATCAAAGTCCTTGCCCAGCATACTCTGGAAGCGGTCCGGCTCGATGCGGATCAGTACCGGGATACGGTAATCGTTGCCCAGCTGCTGCGCGACTTTAGTGGATTTAAACGGCACTTCCGCGACCGTTCCCAGCCTTATGCCCCGGAACTCTACAGGCGCGCCCGGCTGCAGGCCGCGAATAGAATCGCTGAAGAACATCAGGAAGTCTTTATGCACGGTGTAGAGCGAATCCTGAATGCTGCGCTGATCGTCAAACAGCTTATATTCCGCTTTATTCGCCGCCGCCTGTCCCAGATCCCAGCCGTCCGGCACGTCAAAGCTGACGCCGCCGCTGAACAGCGTGGTCAGCGAGCCCATTTCAACCCGCATACCTGAAGCGGACATATCTACCGCGATGCCGCTATCCTTCCAGAAGCGCACGTTTGTCGTGACCAGCCGGTCATAAGGGGCGGCGATAAACAGCTGATAGGTCATCATACGTTTGTCGGCGTCGAACTGGCTGGTTTCCACCGAGCCTACGCGATAGCCACGGAACAGCACCGGATCGCCAGGGTTCAGCTGGCCCGCTTTTGCGCTGTCCAGCGTAATGCGTACCCCTTTGGCATCCGGCGGCGCCAGCGGCGGCGCATCCAGCAGCTTATACTGTTCGGGCTGTTCGCCTTTGCTGCCCGGCTGCAGCTCAATATAGGAGCCGGAAAGCAGCGTCCCCAGACCGGTAACGCCTTCGCGGCCGATGGTCGGTTTAACCACCCAGAACGCGCTGTCGCCTTTCAGCAGTTTTTCCATGCCGGCGTTAAGGCGCGCGGTAATTTTCACGTGCAGCAGATCGTCAGTCAGTACGGCGCTTTCTACCGTGCCGACATCAACGCTGCGGCTTTTAATCGCCGTTTTACCGCCTTCGATGCCTTCCGCGTTGGTGGTGATCAGCGTGACCAGCGGCCCCTGATGGGTGAAATGATAAACAAGGATCCACGCACCGATTAATACGGTGACAATGGGGATGATCCAGACTGGTGACCAACGTTTGATTCGATCAACCGTCGCCACGCCATGATTATTTTCCTGCAATGCCTGGCTCCTCTTTAGTTTGGGTACTGACACGATCCCAGGTCAGACGGGGGTCAAACGTCATGGCGGCGAACATCGTCAGGATCACCACCAGCGCAAACAGCAACGCCCCCGTCGCCGGATAAATATTCATTAGCTGGCCCATGCGCACCAGCGCGGAGAGCACAGCTATCACAAAGACATCAATCATTGACCAGCGGCCGACAAACTCCACCACCTCGTAGATTTTATGCATCCTTTCGCTGTCCTGATGCGGCTTGCTTCTGCCGTTGGCATCCCAGCAAAGCCAGCCGATAGCCAGCATTTTTAGCGAAGGCACCATAATACTGGCGATAAAAATCACCAGCGCAACCGGATAGGAGCCTTCTCCCCACAGCAATACCACGCCCGCCATAATGGTAGACGTCGTTTTGCTGCCAAGGGATTCCGTGATCATAATTGGCAGCAGGTTAGCGGGAATATATAAAAGCAGTGAGGTCAGCAGCAGCGCCATTGTCCATTGCAGGCTGTGCCTGCGCCGGGCGTGACCGCGCGTGCCGCAGCGTGAACAGGAGAGTTGTCCGACCGGCAGTATGGCTGTACAGCAGCTACAGGAACGCAGATCCTGCGCCAGGCCGCTGATGGCAGGCACCGGTTTCGCCGGCAACGCAGGCAGAGGCGCAATGCGCTGCCACATCCAGCGGCGATCGACGCACTGAAAAGCGCGCAGCTGCAGCACGCAGAACAAACACCAGGGAATAAAACTGGTGCCGATGCCGATATCGCCGTAGGCCATCAGTTTGACAAAGCTGACCAGCACGCCGGCCAGGAAAATTTCCGCCATGCCCCAGGTTTTGATCTGAAACAGCGCGCGCGCCATCGCTTTTTTTAACGGCGTGGGCAGATTAACAGGGTTCACCAGCAGCAGGATAATAAGCATACAGAGCGCGGGCACGGCCTGCACGAACAGCAGAAACAGCGTCGCCAGGCTGCTGTAATCCACCGAAACCATGACCTGCGGGATACGCATCAGCGTAATTTCGCTGCTCATCCCCGCCACGTGCATATTGACGAACGGAAACAGGTTCGCCAGAAGCAGCATAAACAGCGCCGCCAGCGCATAGCCGGTTGGCCGCTTGCGCGGCTCATCCCAGTTCATGACCAGCGTGGTATCACAGCGCGGGCAGCTGGCTTTGCTGCCCGGCGTGAGAGGCGGCAACTGTGTCATCAGGTCGCACTGCGGGCAAAGCATCCACTGGTCGGCCTGGTGCGATGAACACATAGATTACCTCGGGGTTATTGGTTTTTCAGCGATTCCAGGTATTCCCAGCGCTCGAAAGCCTTTTCCAGCGCCTGTTCGGCTTCGGCAAGCGCATCCAGTACCGGCTGGGTCACGTCGTGCGGCTGGCCAAAGAAGCTGGCGTCGGCCACCTTCGCCTGCAGCGAGGCCAGCTCGTTCTCCAGCTGCTCCATCTTCTGCGGCATCTGCTCCAGCTCGCGCTGCAGGTTATAACTCATCTTAGCCGCCGGACGCTTTGCCGGATCGCTTTTTACGGTTTCCTGACGCGTGGCCGGCGCGCTTTGCGCCGCGCTGCGGGTTTGCTTGTAGGCGGTGCGCTGCAGCTGAGCATCATGATAGCCGCCGACAAAGGCGCCGATCTCGCCCTGGCCTTCAAAAATCCAGCACTCGGTAACAGTATTATCGACAAACTGACGATCGTGGCTGACCAGCAGCACCGTGCCCTGATAGCCGTCGATCAGCTCTTCCAGCAGTTCCAGCGTTTCCACGTCCAGATCGTTGGTCGGTTCATCGAGGATCAGCAGGTTGCTGGGCTTCAGGAACAGGCGCGCCAGCAGCAGGCGGTTACGCTCTCCGCCCGACAGCGCACGTACTGGCGTCATGGCACGCTTAGGGTGGAACAGGAAGTCCTGCAGATAGCCCAGCACGTGGCGCGGCTTGCCGTTCACCATCACTTCCTGCTTGCCTTCCGCCAGGTTATCCATCACCGTGCGATCGGGGTCGAGTTCCGTCCGGTGCTGATCGAAATAGGCCACTTCAAGCTTGGTGCCGATATGCACGCGACCGCTGTCCGGTTTCAGCTGATCGAGCATCAGCTTCAGCAGCGTAGACTTGCCGCAGCCGTTCGGGCCGATCAGCGCAATTTTGTCGCCGCGCTGCACCTGGCGGGAGAAATCCTTCACCAGCTGTTTGCCCGCCACGCCGTAGCTGACGTTTTCCAGTTCAAAGACGATTTTGCCGGAGCGGCTCGCCTCTTCCACCTGCATATTGGCTTTGCCCATCACTTCGCGGCGTTCGGCGCGCTCGTTGCGCAATGCTTTCAGCGCGCGGACGCGTCCTTCATTACGGGTACGACGGGCTTTGATGCCCTGACGGATCCAGACTTCTTCCTGCGCCAGCTTGCGGTCGAATTCGGCGTTCTGCATCTCTTCCACGCGCAGCGCTTCTTCTTTGCCCAGCAGGAACTGATCGTAGTCGCCCGGCCAGGAAACCAGCTTGCCGCGATCGAGGTCAACGATACGCGTCGCCATATTGCGGATAAACGAACGGTCGTGCGAGATAAAGATAATGCTGCCCTGGAAAGTTTTCAGGAAGGTTTCCAGCCAGTCGATGGTTTCGATATCCAGGTGGTTGGTCGGCTCGTCCAGCATCAGCACGCGCGGATTGCTGACCAGCGCGCGGCCCAGCGCCGCTTTACGCAGCCAGCCGCCGGACAGCGAGGAGAGCGGCGCATCGCCGTCCAGGCCGATCTGCTTCAGCACGTCCTGAATACGCGTTTCCAGCTGCCACAGGTTCTGGTGATCGAGAATGCTTTGCAGCCTGCCCATTTCGTTCAGGTTTTTCTCGCTGGGATCGCTCATTACCAGATGCGAAATCGCATGATAGGCCTTCAGGTACTCGGCCTGTTCATTCACGCCTTCGGCAACGAAGTCATACACCGAGCCTTTTACGTTACGCGGCGGATCCTGTTGCAGGCGCGCGATAACCAGGTCCTGCTCATAAATGATGCGCCCATCGTCCAGCGGCTGCTCGCGGTTGATGATTTTCATCAGCGTTGATTTGCCCGCGCCGTTGCGCCCTACCAGACAGACGCGCTCGTTCTCTTCAATATGCAGCTCGGTGTTATCCAACAGCGGCGCGTCGCTGAATGAGAGGTAAGCGCCATGAATACTGATCAGTGACATAAAACTTATTCCTTACCGGCGTGAGTAATCAGCCAGCAGTTATGAATTTGACGGTTGCGGGCGAAGTCCTGCGACTGCGTTTTCGCGGTAATTTCTTCAGCGTGCAGCTGAAGCTCGGCCAGGCCTTCCAGATCCATTTTGAAGCCGCGCTTATTGTTGGAGAACATGACGGTGCCGTTTTTGCGCAGCAGCCTTTTCAGATCTTTCATCAACAGCAGATGATCGCGCTGCACGTCAAAACTCTCTTCCATTCTTTTCGAGTTCGAGAAGGTTGGCGGATCGATAAAGATCAGATCGAACTGCTCGTCGGACTCGCGCAGCCAGCTCAGGCAATCTGCCTGCATCAGGCGGTGCTGGCGGCCGGTCAGGCCGTTCAGACGCAGGTTGCGTTCTGCCCATTCCAGATAGGTGCGCGACATATCCACCGTGGTGGTGCTTTTGGCGCCGCCCAGTCCGGCATGCACGCTGGCGCTGCCGGTATAGGCAAACAGGTTCAGGAAGTCTTTGCCCTTGCTCATCTGCCCAAGCATTTTACGCGCGATGCGGTGATCCAGGAACAGGCCGGTATCCAGATAGTCGGTGAGATTTACCCACAGCTTCGCGTTAAACTCGGAAACCTCGAAGAAGTCGCCCTTTTCGCCCAGCTTCTGATACTGGCTTTTGCCTTTCTGCCGCTCGCGGGTTTTCAGCACCAGACGGTTTGCCGGCAGATCCAGCACGCTGAGCGTGGCGGCAATAACGTCAAACAGGCGCTGACGGGCTTTAGACGGCTCGATGGTCTTCGGCGGCGCATACTCCTGCACCACCACCCACTCGCCATAGCGATCGACAGCGACGTTGTAGTCCGGCAGATCGGCATCGTAAATGCGGTAGCACTCAATGCCTTCCTGACGCGCCCATTTTTCCAGCTTCTTCAGGTTTTTACGCAGGCGGTTAGCGTAGTCTTCCGCAATCTGCGCCACGCCGGAGGTATTCACTCCCAGCTGATAGTTTTTCTGTACGCAGTCCAGCGGGCCGTTTTTCGCCTTGAACTGGCGTTCAGCACGCAGCTGCAGGCAGCTCAGCAGCTCCGGCGACGCGCTGAACAGCGACAGGTTCCAGCCGCCGAAATGCTGTTTCATCAGGCGTCCCAGCTGGCTGTGCAGCGCAATCAGGGCCGGTTCGCTTTCCAGACGTTCGCCGTAAGGCGGGTTGCTCAGCACGGTGCCGGTTGGCCCTTCCGCCAGCGGATTGGTCAGCTTCAGCACGTCCTGGGTGGTAAAGCTGATAAGCTCCGCCAGGCCTGCACGACGGGCGTTAACGCGCGCGCGTTCAATGACGCGGGAGTCGTTATCGTAACCATAAAAACGGGACGTCGTTTCCTGAAGCCCGCGACGAGCGCGCACTTTCGCTTCGCTGGTCACTTCACGCCACAGCGCCTCGTCGAATTTGTTCCAGCCGGTAAAGCCCCAGTGGGTGCGATGCAGGCCAGGCGCGCGATCGCTGGCGATCATCGCCGCTTCAATCAGCAGCGTGCCCGAGCCGCACATAGGATCGACCATCGGCGTGCCCGCCTGCCAGCCGGAGCGCTGCACGATAGCCGCCGCCAGGTTTTCCTTGAGCGGCGCCATGCCGGTTTGCTGGCGATAGCCGCGCTGGTGCAGGCCTTCGCCGCTCAGATCCAGCGCAATGCTGGCATTGTCTTTGTTCAGCCAGACGTTAACGCGGATATCCGGCTGCTCGCGATCCACATCCGGTCGCGCCAGGTTTTTGCGGGTAAAGCTGTCCACGATGGCGTCTTTGACTTTAAGCGCGCCGTACTGGCTGTTGCGGATCACTTCATTCAGCCCGCTGAAATGCACGGCAAAGGTTTTATCGCTGCCGAACAGCGCCGGCCAGTCGATAGCCTGTACGCCCAGATAGAGATCCAGGTCGCTGTATACGCCGCATTCGGTCAGCGGCAGCAGGATGCGGGAAGCCAGGCGGCTCCACATCAGGCTCTGATACATCAGACGATCGTCGCCCTGAAAATGTACGCCGCCCTGGACAATCTGGCAGGCCTCGGCCCCCAGCGCTTCCAGTTCACTTTTTAACAGCTCTTCGAGCCCACGCGCCGTACTGGCAAACAGAGAATTCATAACATCACTTATCATCTGGAAAATTGCTGCGCATTATAGCTAATCCGGGGCGCATGTCATAAAGTTAGCTTCTTTTCGTCAGCCGCTCCCGGCTCTTTTTTTGCGCTGGCGTTTTCTTCCCTGCTGGAGAGCACCATGATTAGCCTGTCCCGTCTGTTTATTCATCCCGTAAAATCCATGCGTGGCACGCAGGTTTCTCATGCTCAGGCGCTTGCCAGCGGCCTGGCCTTCGATCGTATTTTTATGCTTACCGAGGCGGACGGCACCTTTATTACAGCGCGTCAGTATCCTGAAATGGTGCTTTTTACGCCCGCGCTGCTGCCGGACGGTCTGCTGCTGGCGGCGCCGGACGGCAGCAGCGCCACCGTTCGCTTTGCGGATTTCGCCGCCGAGCCTGCGCCGGTGGAAGTCTGGGGCAACCATTTCACCGCGCTGATTGCGCCTGCGCCAATCAACAGCTGGCTGAGCGGCTTTTTTCCGCGTCCCGTGCAGCTTCGCTGGGTAGGACCGGAGATGACCCGGCGCGTGCAGCGATTTAGCGAGGTGCCGCTGGGCTTTGCCGACGGCTATCCTTATTTGCTGATTAATGAGGCCTCGCTGCACGATTTACGTAAGCGTTGCCCGGCCGGCGTAAAGTTGGAGCAGTTCCGTCCAAACCTGGTGGTAACGGGCACGACGGCATGGGCGGAAGATCGCTGGGCAACGGTGCGCATCGGCGGCATCCTTTTTGACGCACCGAAACCTTGCAGCCGCTGCATTTTTACCACTGTCAGCACGGAGCGCGGCCGCAGGCATCCCACCGGCGAGCCGCTGACAACCCTGCAAAAATTCCGTACCGCGATGGATGGCAGCGGCGATGTCGATTTTGGTATCAACCTGGTGGCACGCAACAGCGGCATCGTGCGGGTGGGTGACGAGCTGGAGGTGGTTGCCGATAAACCGGCACGCCTGTATGGCGCGGGTGAAGTGGCGGAATCGCTGGAAGCGGTTGCCGCAGCGCAGGAAAGCGTCACCCTCAGCTGGGAAGGCGAGCGCTTCAGCGGCAACAATCAGCAGGTTTTACTGGAGCAGCTGGAGATGCAGGGTTATCGCATCCCCTACTCCTGCCGTGCGGGCGTTTGCGGCAGCTGCCGCGTCCGGCTGGCGTCCGGCCAGGTTCGGGCGCTGAAGAAAGGCGCGCTGCGCGAGGACGGCACGCTGTTAAGCTGTAGCTGCGTCCCGGACGGCGACCTGGTGCTGTTGGCGCGTTAAACGGCGCGGGCGAAGGTGAAAATATGCTGGCTGATGGCGGGCAGCAGGCGATCGTGCATCACCTTGATAGCATCGCCCAGCACCATCGTTTTGCCGCCCAGCTGCAGCTCCGGCTGCGCCAGCAGGCACAGCGCGGCGTTTTCGCCCGCTTCCACCACCAGCAGCGTGGCTTCTTCGCCCGTCTCGCACAGGCGTACCGCTACCAGCTCGCCATCCTGCGGCGTACAGTGACGCGGATGCGCGGAAAAGTGCCAGCTTTTAGGCATCTGCGGCTTCAGAAAACGCAGGGCAACCAGCGCGTTCAGCACCAGCTCGGTACGCTGCCATTCGGTCAGGTCGCACGTCAGGCATTTTTCTGCGAAGGTGGAAAACAGGGCGGCGTCGTCGACGGAGAATTGCGCGGCGTTAAAGGCATCGGGCGTCAGCATTTTACGAGGGAAGCGTGAGCGGAACAGCGCGCCTTCCGCCATAGCCAACATCATGCGTTCCTGTTCGTCATCGAAGAACCAGCGCCAGCTGTCGTCAGGTTTAATCCTCATGAAGTATCCCGTAATGATCGTCAGGTCGGCTATTTATCGCGAGGTCAGCGAACACGCGATCCGCCCCGTGCCAAAATAGTCTGAATAATGCATAAACAGGAGAAAATATAAACGAGCCAGAGGGGAAAATAAACCCCCTGGCCCCGTTAAGCCTGCATTTAATCAAATATGACTGACAATTTCTTTAATCAGCGGCGGCCCTTTGTAAATAAAACCGGAATATATCTGCACCAGCGAGGCGCCCGCCGCCATTTTTTCTTTGGCTGCCACCAGCGAATCTATGCCGCCTACGCCGATAATCGGCAGCCGGCCCTGCAGTTCCTGCGAGAGACGGCGAATGATTTCCGTACTTTTCAGCTGTACCGGACGCCCGCTCAGGCCGCCCGTTTCTTCGCTGTATTTCAGGCCGCTAACCAGCGAACGATCCAGCGTGGTATTGGTAGCGATCACGCCATCAATATTATGCCGCACCAGGCTGTCGGCAATTTGGATAAGTTCTTCTTCAGCTAAATCCGGCGCAATTTTGACCGCTACCGGCACATATTTTTGATGCTGATTTTCCAGCGCCTGCTGTTTGTGCTTAATCGCCTGCAAAAGATCGTCCAGCGCTTCACCATATTGCAGCGTGCGTAACCCTGGCGTATTCGGCGATGAGATGTTGATCGCAATATAACCTGCATAAGGATAAACTTTCTCCATACAGATTAAATAATCTTCTTTACCCATTTCGACCGGCGTATCTTTATTTTTGCCGATATTGATGCCCAGAATGCCGTCGAAGCGAGCCTGCCTGACATTATTGACCAGCTGGTCCACGCCCAGATTATTGAATCCCATACGATTAATAATGCCTTCCGCCTCTCTGATGCGGAACATACGCGGCTTATCGTTCCCCGCCTGCGGTCGTGGCGTCACGGTGCCGACTTCAATAAAGCCAAAGCCCATTGCGCCGAAGGCGTCAATACATTCACCGTTCTTATCCAGCCCCGCCGCCAGGCCCAGCGGGTTTTTGAACGTCAGCCCCATGCAGTTAACGGGCTTAAAAGGAAGAGTTTGTCGAACCAGATGAATAAGCGGCGTTCCGGTTATCCGGTGCAGCTGCTGAAGGGTCAATTCGTGCGCACGCTCGGCGTCGAGCTGAAAAAGCGCGTTACGAACCAGGTTATACATGATCGCTCCTGAGTAGCCCATAATGCCGGGCCGGAAAAGGACTAACGGTTGCCTCAGCAACCCTGAAAACTGTGCGGTCGACACGCCTTCTTCGCTTTTATACGTTATCAGATACAAAGAACAGCGGCCTTCGACATGCGCAGCAACGCTGCAGGCGCGGGGGAAAATGGTAAAGTCCTTTGCCGGGAAAGTAAAACGTTTGCGTGCCCCCATCCCTCTCTTTTTCCGCGCTTTCCCGTTATCTGTTTTTCGCTTAGTCAAAAAGTAACTTAAATATGCCGGATAAATCATTTAAGGCGTCCGTCACACTCTGCCAGGATAGTTCCATAAGTTCAGGAATTATTTTAATCAATAACTTTTGGTTATAAGGAGAGATGATGCGCGTTATTACTCTGGCAGGCAGTCCTCGCTACCCTTCGCGGTCAACCGCGCTGCTGACCCTGTGCCAGCACGCGCTGGAGCAACGAGGCGCCGAGGTGATCCCCTGGAACCTGCATAACTTTCCTCCAGAGGATTTGCTTTACGCCCGCTTCGACTCGCCTGCGCTGCTGGCTTTAAAAGAGGATCTGGCTAATGCCGATGGGCTGATCGTCGCCACGCCGGTTTATAAAGCCTCTTTTTCCGGCGCGTTAAAAACCCTGCTCGACTTACTGCCGGAACGCGCGCTGGAGCATAAAGTGGTGCTGCCGCTGGCGACCGGCGGCACCATCGCGCATATGCTGGCCGTGGACTATGCGCTAAAACCGGTGCTTAACGCGCTGAAGGCGCAGGAGGTGCTGCACGGCGTGTTTGCCGACGACAGCCAGATTAGCCATTACGATCGC
>Ga0209371_1000405_pt1 | contig 44970 bp, 44 predicted proteins | sample AgamicAtAmrz_FD_187165 | JGI IMG/M metagenome (GOLD analysis project Ga0209371, IMG submission 187165) | Agave microbial communities from Guanajuato, Mexico - At.Am.rz (SPAdes) (version 2) | ecosystem: Host-associated > Plants > Roots > Rhizosphere | place: Guanajato, Mexico | collected 2012-06-07
CGATCAACTGGCCGCGCTCGAGGTCGGTCATTTCATTGCGGTAATGCGCGGTGGCGTTGAACGAGAGTTCCTGGAATTCGCCGATGTGGAGTTTCTTGCGCTGGCGGCGATTGTGGCCTTGGCTCATGGTGTGTGGTGAATGATTGAGAGGTGAGAAAGGATAGCGCGGCGGATGGCGCGGGCGCCCCGTCGACATGCGGCATGGGCGAGGCTGGCGGCGAAAGCGGGCGTATCGCGCGACCGTTCCCGAAACTGTTCTTAAACAATTGCGCGATGCGCTCTTCGCCGTGCGGCCTGGCCAAGCGGCCTATTACACGCTTGACCGAATGATACAGGGATGGCGAGCGTGTTCGGCTTTGCTAAGGTCTGCGGGCATTCGAACAACCACGAGGGCCGTATGTCGGACAATCGCTATTCGTACGAGGGGCGTGAGGGTCTCACGCCGGGGGATCTGTTTTTCTGGATCGCAGTCGGCGAACTCCATGCGCGCCTCGGACTCGATGATCTCGCTGCTGCGGCTGCGATCCTGCTTGGCCAAGCCGATGTGCCGGCACCTGGTAAATTTGCCACGGCCACCAAGGGCACATCGGTCGCGTCGATTGCTGCGCGCAAGCTGTTGCCGATTCAGATGAAGATGCGTTTGCCGATGATCATGTCAGTGAGCGCACAGGGCGTACGGATCGCGTCCACGAAGAATCTCGGTGCATGGGTCGGCCGGACGATTCCCGTTATCGGGGAAGTTTTCCTGGCTGTGGACGCAGCCGTCATCATGTTCAACACGATGCGCCGGTATAACGCCGTCGCCAAACCAGAAGACAGGGTGTTCTGATCGTGCCGACCGATATGTGGGAAAAGCTGGCCTCATTTACGCGTAAAGAGCTTGGTCGACCGTTATTCGGTGGTCAACTGAGGATCGAACCATTGTCGCGCCTCGAAGAGGATCTGGGCGTGACAGGCGTCGACGCAGTCGAGTTCATCGACAAATGGGCAGAAACGTTTGGCGTGCATGCCGCTGAATTCCCCTATAACCGCTACTTCGGTCCTGAGGGACAAGGCATGGTGACGACGTTTCTCGCGCTGTTTTCGGAGCGTTACCGTAAGCCGCCGCGCGTACCGCTTACGCTCGGCATGCTGGAAGAAGCGATGCGTCTCGGCCAATGGGATACCGAAGCGATCGAGCGCTTCGCACGGGAAGGGGGCCGTGCGGAATAGCCGTTCACCACATTGCATGCAGATTGCGCGAAATACCTCCCATGCCGGGCGGAAGTCGCGCAACCGCAAAAGAACGCACCGTCACATCAGCACGATATCGTACTGCTCCTGGCTCAGATTCGACTCCACTTGCAGCGACACCGGCTTGCCGATGAAGTCGATCAGCATCGCCAGATGCTGCGACTCCTCGTCGAGGAACAGGTCGATCACCTGCTGCGCGGCGATCACGCGAAACTCACGCGGGTTGAACTGCCGCGACTCGCGCAGGATTTCGCGCAGGATGTCGTAGCACACGGTGCGCGACGTCTTCACCTGGCCCTTGCCCTGGCAGGTCGGGCACGGTTCGCACAGCACGTGCGCGAGCGATTCGCGCGTGCGTTTGCGGGTCATCTCGACGAGCCCGAGCTGCGAGAAACCGTTGACCGTCACGCGCGTGCGGTCGCGCGACAGCGCCTTCTTCAGCTCGGACAGCACCGCGTCGCGATGCTCGGCGTTCTCCATGTCGATGAAGTCGATGATGATGATCCCGCCGAGGTTGCGCAGCCGCAGCTGCCGCGCGATCGTATGCGCGGCCTCGAGGTTGGTCTTGAAGATCGTGTCGTCGAAGTTGCGCGCGCCGACATAGCCGCCCGTGTTCACGTCGATCGTCGTCATCGCCTCGGTCTGGTCGATCATCAGGTAACCGCCCGATTTCAGGTCGACGCGGCGCGACAGCGCGCGCTGGATCTCCGTCTCGATGTTGTACAGGTCGAACAGCGGCCGCTCGCCCGTGTAGTGATGCAGCTTCGGGCTCACGGCCGGCGTGAATTCGCCCGCGAATTCCGACAGGCGCTGGTACGTCTCGCGCGAGTCGACCTGGATGCGCGTCGTGTCGTCGTTCGCGAAATCGCGCAGCACGCGCTGCGCGAGATCGAGATCCTGATACAGCAGGCTCGTCGCCGGCAGACGCTGCGCTTGTGCGACGATCGTCGCCCAGGTCTTGCGCAGGTACGTGACGTCGCCGGCCAGTTCGTCGGAGGTCGCATCCTCGGCGATCGTGCGCACGATGTAGCCGCCTTTCTCGTCCGGCGGGATCACGGCCGTCAGGCGTGCGCGCACGGCCTCGCGCTCGGCCTCGCTCTCGATTTTCTGCGAGATGCCGATATGCGGCTCCTGCGGCAGGTAGACGAGCGTGCGCCCCGCGATACTGACCTGCGTCGACAGCCGCGCGCCCTTCGTGCCGATCGGGTCCTTGATCACCTGAACCATCAGCGTCTGGCCCTCGAACACGATCTTCTCGATCGGCTGGTGCGGCGCGCCCGACTGCGGCTCGCCCGCGAGGCGCGGATGCCAGATGTCGGCGACGTGCAGGAACGCCGCGCGTTCGAGGCCGATGTCGATGAACGCCGACTGCATGCCGGGCAGCACGCGCACGACCTTGCCGAGATAGATGTTGCCGACCCGCCCGCGCGACAGCGTGCGCTCGACGTGAAGCTCCTGCACCGCGCCTTGCTGGACGAGTGCGACGCGCGTTTCCTGCGGCGTGAGGTTGATCAGGATTTCTTCGTTCATGGTGCGGTTCAGAAGGCGACGCGTGCGGTACGCAGCAGCGCGGCAGTCTCAAAAAGGGGCAGACCCATGATACCTGAATGGGACCCGTCGATTCGCTCGATGAATTCGGCCGCGCGGCCCTGGATCGCGTACGCGCCGGCCTTGCCGAACGGCTCGCCGGTTTCGACGTAGCGCACGTATGCGTCGCGCGGTGCGTTCGAAAAGCGTACCGACGAGCGCGACAGCGCCGGCGGCAGCAGTTCGCCGTCGGCGCCGATCACGGCGACGGCGGTCAGGACTTCGTGTTCGCGGCCCGCGAGGCGGGTGAGCATCGCGAGCGCATCGTCGGCGTCGGCCGGCTTGCCGAGGATCGCGCCGTCGATCGTCACCGTGGTGTCCGCAACGAGCACCGGCGCGGCCGGTTTGCCGCTCGCGATGAGACGTGCACGCGCGGCCTCGGCCTTCGCGACGGTCACGCGCAGCACGTACGCGTCGGCGGCTTCGCCGGGCAGTTCGGCTTCGAGCGCCTCGGCGTCCTCGTCGGGGCGCGGCAGCAGCAGCTCGAAGCGTACGCCGATCTGCTGCAGCAGCTCCTGGCGGCGGGGGCTTTGCGAAGCGAGGTAAAGGATCGGGAAAAGCGCGGGGGACGTGCTTGACGGCATGGTGTCGTTATCTCGTTGAGCGCGCCCGGCGCGCGTCTCGAGGACGACACGTCATGCGCGGTGGTAGGGGTGATTCTGCGTGATGCTCCACGCCCGGTAAAGCTGTTCGGCGAGCAGCACGCGCACCATGCCGTGCGGCAGCGTCATGCTCGAGATGCGCAGCAGCACGTCGGCGCGTGCTTTCAGGTCCGGATCGAGCCCGTCGGCGCCGCCGATCACGAACGCGACGTCGCGGCCGTCCTGCTGCCAGCCGGGCAGCGCCTGCGCGAGTTGCATCGTGGTCCAGTCGCGGCCGCGCTCGTCGAGCGCGACGAGACGCGCGCCCTTCGGCAGCGCGGCCTCGATCTTCTGCCGCTCGGCGGCCATCACGCTTTCGGCGCTGCGGCCGCCCGAACGCAGTTCAGGCTTGATTTCGCGCAACTCGATGCGCAGTTCGGGCGGCATCCGCTTCGTGTATTCATCGAAGCCGGATGCGATCCAGCCGGGCATCTTGTGACCGACCGCGAGGATGAAAAGCTTCATCGACAGACGCGTGACGGCTTAGCGGCGGCGGGCGGCCGTCTTGCGCGCCGGGCGTGCGGGCGCTTCTTCCTCTTCCTCGTCGTCTTCGCTCGCCGTGGCGAAGCCGTTGCCCTTGCCGCCGCCCAGCTTCATCCGCACGGGCTTGTCGCCCCAGATTTCCTCGAGGTTGTAGTACTGGCGCAGCGCCGGTTGCAGGATGTGCACGACCGCGTCGCCGCAGTCGACCAGCACCCATTCGCCGGTGTCCTCGCCTTCGGAGCTGACGACGTCGCCGCCGGCTTCCTTGACCTTGTCGCGCACGTTCGACGCGAGCGCCTTGGTCTGGCGGTTGGAGGTGCCCGAGGCGACGACCACGCGGTCGAACAGTTCGGTCAGGTGGCTGGTGTTGAACACCTTGATGTCTTGCGCCTTGACGTCTTCGAGGGCGTCGACGATCACGCGCTGCAGTTTGCGAATATCCATGGATTCAGGAATGGTAGAGGCGATGTTGAAGAATATAGGCCCATACGGCGGCCGGCACATGTTCGGCCGATGCGTCGGGCATTTGCGCATGGCGTGCGATGCATTCGCGCAGGTGCGCGCGGATGTCGGTCGCGGCGATGTCGAACGAAAGGGTCGTATCGATCAGCAGGCGGCCTGCCGGCGTGGCCTTGAGCACGTCGGCGCCGGCCTGCCGCGCGGCGATTTCCCGCGCGACGTCCGGCGGCGCCGCGCCGAGCTCGAAGCCCGGGCGCGTCGACACGCCGATGTGCGCGTAGTCGAACAGCGTGCGCCAGTCGCGCCACGTATCGAGGCGCACGAGTTGGTCGGCGCCGATCAGCAGCGACAGCGACGCATCCGGGCCGATCCGCTCGCGCCAGCGCGCGAGCGTCTCGACCGTGTAGGTCGGGCCGGTGTGCTCGATCTCGTCGGTGGCGACGGTCACGGTCACGCCCGGCACGGACAGCGTGCCGGCCGCCGCGCGCGTCATCGCGAGCCGGTGCTCGGCGGCCGACACGTCGCGCTTCTGGTACGGCTGCCCGGCGGGCAGCAGCACGAGTTCGGTCAGGTCGAGCAGTTCGGCGAACCGGCGCGCGAGCGCGAGATGGCCGTCGTGGATCGGGTCGAAGGTACCGCCCAGCAAACCGATACGGCGCGGCAGCAGGGCGGGGCGGGCGGTGGTGTCCAGAAACGCGTCCTTTCGTTGGGGCAGCGGCACGCGCGGGTTCAGACCCAGTCGCGCGGCACGAGGAAGTCGCTATAGAGGCGCGCTTCCGGCGAACCCGGCTCGGGTTGCCAGTTGTAGCGCCAGTTCGCGACCGGCGGCATCGACATCAGGATCGACTCGGTCCGGCCGCCGCTTTGCAGGCCGAACAGCGTGCCGCGGTCGAACACGAGGTTGAATTCGACGTAGCGGCCGCGGCGGTAGGCCTGGAAGTCGCGCTCGCGCTCGCCGTACGGCAGCCCGGCGCGGCGCTCGACGATCGGCAGGTAAGCGTGCAGGAACGCATCGCCGACGCTTTGCATCAGGTCAAACGAGCGTTCGAAACCGGGCTCGGAGAAGTCGTCGAAGAAGATCCCGCCGATGCCGCGCGTCTCGTTGCGGTGCTTCAGGAAGAAATATTCGTCGCACCATTGCTTGAAGCGCGGGTAGAGCTCGGCGCCGAACGGGTCGAGCGCGTCCTTGCAGGTCTGGTGGAAATGCCGCGCGTCGTCCTCGAAGCCGTAAACCGGTGTCAGATCCATGCCGCCGCCGAACCAGAACACGGGCGCCTCGCCCGGTTTCGTCGCGATCAGCATCCGCACGTTCATGTGCACGGTCGGGCAGTACGGATTGCGCGGGTGCAGCACCAGCGACACGCCGAGCGCCTCGAAGCCGCGGCCCGCGAGCTGCGGGCGCGCCGCGCTCGCCGACGGCGGCAGCGCGTCGCCCGCGACGTCGGAAAAGCCGATTCCCGCGCGTTCGAACACGCGGCCGCCTTCGAGAATCCGCGTGCAGCCGCCGCCGCGCAGGCGTTCGGCCGGCCCGCGCTGCCACGTGTCGGTCGCGAGCGGCGTGCCGTCGAGCGCGCCGAGCGCGTCGGCGATCCCTGTCTGCAGGCCCTGGAGGTACGTGCGCACACGCGCCACGTCGTAGGTCGAATCGGTCATGTCTGGACTGGCTGCCCCCGCCTGACGCGAGGGCCGTAAAAAAAGCATCTGCCGGGCATTCTATCGAACCCCGGCAGAGGGGCCGCCGCCGCGCGGGCGCGGGGCGGCGATCACGACGTCACGTGCTCTTGCGGTTGAGCGCGCGAAAGCCGATGTCGCGGCGGTACTGCATGCCTTCGAAATTGATCTGGTTGATCGTGTCGTACGCATGCTGCTGCGCTTCGCGCACCGAATCGGCGAGGCCGACCACGCACAGCACGCGGCCGCCGGACGTCACGAGCTTGTCGCCGTCGGCGAGCGTCGTGCCCGCATGGAACGTCACCGCTTGTTCGGTTTCGGCCGGGATGCCGTTGATACGGTCGCCCTTGCGCGGCGCGTCCGGGTAGCCGTGCGCGGCGAGCACGACGCCCAGCGCGGTGCGGCGATCCCAGTCGAGCTCGACCGTGTCGAGCGTGCCCGCGATCGCCTGCTCGACGACCTTCGAGAAATCGCTCTTCAGGCGCGCCATGATCGGCTGCGTTTCCGGGTCGCCCATCCGGCAGTTGAACTCGAGCGTGCGCGGATTGCCGTCCTTGTCGATCATCAGGCCCGCGTACAGGAAGCCCGTGAAGCGGATGCCGTCCTTCTCCATCCCGCGCACGGTCGGCATGATGATCTCGCGCATCACGCGTGCGTGCATCTGCGGCGTGACGATCGGCGCGGGCGAATACGCGCCCATGCCGCCGGTGTTCGGGCCGCGATCCTCGTCGAGCAGGCGCTTGTGGTCCTGGCTGGAGGCCAGCGCCAGCGCGTGCTTGCCGTCGACCATCACGATGAAGCTGGCTTCCTCGCCATCGAGGAATTCCTCGATCACGACGCGCGCGCCGGCATCGCCGAGCTTGTTGCCCGACAGCATCATGTCGACGGCCGCATGGGCCTCTTCGAGCGTCATCGCGACGACGACGCCCTTGCCGGCCGCGAGGCCGTCGGCCTTCACGACGATCGGCGCACCCTTCGCGTCGATGTACGCGTGGGCGGCGGCCGCATCGGAGAAGGTTTCGTAGTCGGCGGTCGGAATGTTGTGGCGCTTCATGAACGCCTTCGCGAAATCCTTCGAGCTTTCGAGCTGCGCGGCTTCGCGGGTCGGGCCGAATACCTTCAGGCCGCGTGCGCGGAACAGGTTGACGATGCCGGCAGCGAGCGGCGCTTCCGGCCCGACGAGCGTGAACGCAACGCCTTCGCGCTCCGCGAAATCGGCGAGTTCGTCGAGCGCCGTGATGTCGACGTTCTTCAGACGCTCGTCCTGCGCCGTGCCGCCATTGCCGGGCGCGACGTAGACCATCTGGACGCGCGGCGATTGCGCGAGCTTCCACGCCAGCGCATGTTCGCGGCCGCCGGAACCGACGACGAGTAGTTTCATGGGATTCCCCGCAGACTAGAAAACAGGGCGGCCGGCACGCTCAGGCGCGCCGGCCGCGAAATCGGTCGGGCCGCCGTCGCAACGCTGCGCGCGGCGGCCGGCATCTCATTCCTCGACGATGACGGCGTTCGTATACACGTCCTGCACGTCGTCGAGGTTCTCGAGCGCGTCCAGGAGCTTCTGCATCTTCGCCGCGTCGTCGCCGGTGAATTCGACTTCGTTCTGCGGCTTCATCGTCACTTCGGCGAGTTCGGCCTTGAAGCCGGCGGCTTCGAGCGCGTCCTTCACCGCGGAAAACGCCTGCCAGTCGCACAGCACTTCGATCGAGCCGTCGTCGTTCGTGTTCACGTCGTTCGCGCCGGCTTCGAGCGCGGCTTCCATCAGCGCGTCTTCCGACGTGCCGGGCGCGAACAGGAACTGGCCGACGTGATCGAACATGAACGCGACGGAGCCGTCGGTGCCCATGTTGCCGCCGAACTTCGAGAATGCGTGGCGCACTTCCGCGACCGTGCGGGTGCGGTTGTCGGTCAGCGTGTCGACGATGATCGCCGCGCCGCTGATGCCGTAGCCTTCGTAACGGATTTCTTCGTAGTTCGCGCCGTCCGCGCCGCCGACGCCGCGATCGATCGCGCGCTTGACGTTGTCCTTCGGCATGTTCGCGTCGGCAGCCTTGTCGACCGCGAGACGCAGGCGCGGGTTCGAGTTGACGTCGCCGCCGCCGAGGCGCGCCGCCACCTGGATTTCCTTGATCAGGCGGGTCCAGATCTTGCCGCGCTTCGCGTCGGCCGCAGCCTTCTTATGCTTGATGTTGGCCCATTTCGAATGACCAGCCATACCTTTCTCCGTGCCCGGGCGCGCAGCGCGGGCGATTGTTTCAGTGTGTCGTTGAATCGGCGGCCGTTTCGGCGGGCATGAAGCCGCGGGGCCGCGCGTGTCGAGTGGATCGTGATTTTATCACGCGGCGACCGCCGCTTCGGGGCCGCCGCGCATGGCCGAACGGCCGGGGCGGCCGTCGCGGCGCGCCGGGGCGCGCGGCATGGCGGCGCCCGACGCCCGGTGCGGTCAGTTCTTGGTGCCGAACAGGCGGTCGCCGGCGTCGCCCAGGCCCGGCACGATGTACGCGTGTTCGTTCAGATGCGAGTCGAGCGACGCGACGAACAGCTTCACGTCGGGGTGCGCGTCCTGGAACACCTGCACGCCCTCGGGCGCGGCGACCAGCGCGACGAACATGATGTTCGCGGCCGGCACGTTGCGGCGCTTGAGCACGTCGACCGCATGCACGGCCGAATAGCCGGTCGCGACCATCGGGTCGCACAGGATGAAGATGCGGTCTTCCAGGTCCGGCAGGCGCACCAGGTATTCGACCGGACGGTGGTCGTCGGCGCGGTACACGCCGATGTGGCCGACGCGCGCGGACGGCACCAGGTCGAGCAGGCCGTCCGACATCCCGATGCCCGCGCGCAGCACGGGCACGATCGCGAGCTTCTTGCCGGCGATCACCGGCGCGTCGACCGCCACCAGCGGGGTTTCGACCCGCTTGGTCGTGATCGGCAGGTTGCGGGTGATCTCATAGCCCATCAGCAGCGTGATCTCGCGCAGCAGTTCGCGGAACGTGCGCGTGGACGTGTCCTTGTCGCGCATGTGCGTGAGCTTGTGCTGGATCAGCGGGTGATCGGTGATGAAGAGGTTCGGGAAACGGCTGTCCTGTTTCATGACGGGGTGCCTTGGCGGCAAAAGGGGATCGGGGGCGGCGGCGGGCATGGGCCGGCCGTCGCTCATGGCCGCAATTTTACCAAGGCGCGCCGCGCGATCCGGATATTATCGACGTCTCACGACAATCCGCGTGCCGCGCACGCCCGTTTGCCCGCCGCCGGCGGCTACGCGGGCCCGCGCCGGCACGCGCGCCACCAGGGAAACGACGATGGATCTCGGCATCGAAGGAAAGACCGCGCTCGTGTGCGCGGCCAGCAAGGGCCTCGGGCGTGGTTGCGCGGAAGCGCTGGCCGCCGAGGGCGTGAACCTCGTGATCGTCGCGCGCACGCGCGACACGCTGGAGGAAACCGCGGAAGAGATCCGCGCCGGCGCGAACGTGTCGGTCACGGCGGTCGCCTGCGACATCACGACGCCGGACGGCCGCGCGGCCGCGCTCGCCGCGTGCCCGCAGCCGGACATTCTCGTGACGAATGCCGGCGGCCCGCCGCCCGGCGACTTCCGCGACTTCTCGCACGACGACTGGATTCGCGCGCTCGAGTCGAACATGCTGACGCCGATCGAGCTGATCCGCGCGACCCTCGACGGGATGATCGGCCGCGGCTTCGGCCGGATCGTCAACATCACGAGTTCGGCCGTGAAGGCGCCGATCGACGTGCTCGCGCTGTCGAACGGCGCGCGCTCGGGGCTGACCGGCTTCGTCGCGGGGCTGTCGCGCAAGGTCGCGGGGCAGGGCGTGACGATCAACAACCTGCTGCCGGGGCTGTTCGACACCGACCGGATCGCGACCACGCTCGCCGCGTCGGCGCAGGCGCAGGGCGTGACGGTCGACGAGATGCGCGCGCGGCGCACCAGGGACATCCCGGCCGGGCGCCTCGGCACGCGCGCCGAGTTCGGCGCGGCCTGTGCGTTCCTGTGCAGCGTGCACGCCGGCTACATCACCGGGCAGAACTGGCTGCTCGACGGCGGCGCGTATCCGGGTACGTTCTGACCCGCGCTTTTCGATTCACGACGACAACAACCGAACGACGAAGGAACTGGAGATGAGCAAACCCCGCATCGCACTGATTGCGCACGACGCGAAGAAGGACGAGATCGTCGCGCTCGCGGGCCAGTATCGCGAGACGCTCGCGCAATGCCGGCTGGTCGCGACCGGCACGACGGGCGGCCGTATCGCCGCCGCGCACGGGCTCGAGGTCGAGCGCAAGCTGTCGGGGCCGCTCGGCGGCGACCTGCAGATCGGCGCGGAGCTCGCCGACGGCCGCGTCGACATCGTCGTGTTTCTGCGCGACCCGATGACCGCTCAGCCGCACGACCCCGACATCACCGCGCTGGTGCGCGCATGCGACGTGCACGACGTGCCGGTCGCGACCAACGTCGCGACCGCGCGGATGCTGCTCGACGATCTGGCGCGGAACATGCAGGACGTTTGCTAGGCGCGGGGCGGGCGCGATTGTCGTTGTACGGCGTCGCCATGTTTGGCCACTACGGCAGGGTGACGCCGCCGGTCAAGGAGAGCGGTGTGGATGACGTAGAATCGGGATACCACCGATTACCGTAGCGGCCAGAACCACACTTCGGATGCCGTCCAGTAGCAGTCTGAACCACAGAGGGTTCGCGCACCGTCGATCAGGTCGATATGCCCGCCACGCCCGTTCATGTATCCCGGAATGTTCCAGAAGGCCGCCATGCCCTTTCTGGAGGCGATGCCGGTCACGGCGTCGTCGCGCCGAAACACTTCGGCTTTGCCGAAATACGCCGGCTCGGCCAGCATCTTGGCCAGCCTGGCCTGCCCCGCCTCGATGCGGCGCCCACGGTGCGGCCCTTTCTGAATGACCAGTCCGCCGCGCAACGTTATTCCGCTTTTGACAAGTGCCACGCTGATCCGGATGGCGCACGTATTCGCATACGACGGATTCTGGATCAGGTCTTGCCAGCCCAATTCCTGAAAAAGCGCTTCCCTCGAAACGGTCTTGTTGCCTGGATAGTGGCTGCTCAGTATGGAGAACGGTGGTTTCAAGCGAGCGTTCCTCGGTTAGCGGCAAGGGAATTTTTGTCGTAAGGCGTGGGCAACCAACCTCGCTGCGCTTGCCTTCAGTGCGTCTCTCGGCAGTTGGCGGAGCGCGGCGAGCACTTCCGAATCGATTTCGCCCGGTTTGACGCGACCGTTGTCGCACCAGTCCTTGCCCTCAGTCGTATCGGCGACCCCGGCCAGATACCCGGCCATCGCGTGGCGTTCGGCGTCGGCGTAGGGACTGTTGTCCGATCGACTCACGCCGTCGAGTAGCCGGGTGCCGTCGACACGAGGGACCGCAGCCGCGGTTGCGGTGCCAATACTCGCTAACAACGACGCGACAACAAGCAAGTTCTGGACAAGAAAGCGTTTCATGGCGTGGGTTGGGTGAATTTGGCAAAGGGCAAAATAGCACGCTCGTCATCTCATAAATGTGCGTGGCACGAATTCGAATTGCCGGCCGACCCGTGTCGATGTCGCCGGTTCCAGGAGCGCAGTACGACAACGCGGCACGGGAGACGTGTCTCGCACGGGCGCAAGGCCAAATTCGCGGTGCGGCCAGCCTCGGTCAACGCGAACGGAGCGGAAATTCGTACGACCCAAAGGTCTTGATATGAACGTGACCAAGTGTGAACGCGGCCCATGCAATACATTTCCTGCGAAAACCCTATCAATGTGAAGGGATTGCGACGACGCGCTGCGCGACCGCGCACGACGCGCGAGAATCCTCCGCTATGACCCGTGTTCACACGCATCGCTGCAGCGGCAACGTCGATGCATTCGCCGAACCGGATTTCCAGATTCCAGACAGAAGAGGAGCAAAACGATGCCGAAAGCAATCCGATACGACCAGCCGGGCGGCCCGGACGTGATGAAGTGGGTCGATGTCGAGGTCGGCGCGCCGAAGGTGGGCGAAGTCCGCATCCGGCAACACGCGGTCGGGCTCAACTACATCGACGTGTATTTCCGCACGGGCCTGTATCCGCAACAACTGCCGGCCGGCCTCGGGATGGAGGCGGCGGGCGAGGTGACGGCCGTCGGCGACGGCGTGACCGCGTTCAAGGCCGGCGACCGCGTCGCCTATGTCGGCCAGCCGCCCGGCGCGTATGCGCAGGAGCGCGTGATGCCGGCCGAGCGCGTCGTGAAGCTGCCGGACGGCATCAGCTACGACGACGCGGCGTCGGTGATGCTGCAGGGCCTGACCGCGCATTACCTGCTGCGCCGCACCTACCCGGTGAAGGCCGGCGACACGATCCTGATCCATGCGGCGGCCGGCGGCGTCGGCTTGCTCGTGTGCCAGTGGGGGAAGGCGCTCGGCGCGACCGTGATCGGTACGGTCGGCTCCGACGAGAAAGCCGAACTCGCGAAGGCGCACGGCTGCGATCACCCGATCGTCTACACGCGCGAGAACTTCACGCAGCGCGTGAAGGAGATCACGAACGGCGCGGGCGTGCCGGTCGTCTACGATTCGATCGGCAAGGACACTTACGTTGGTTCTCTCGACAGCCTCGCGCCGCTCGGCTACTTCGTCAGCTTCGGCAATGCGTCGGGGCCGCTGCCGCCGATCGACTCGAAGGAATTCTCGTCGCGCGGCTCGCTGTTCTTCACGCGACCGACGCTGTTCTCGTACATCGCGAAGCGCGCCGATCTCGAAGCCGCGGCCGCCGAGCTGTTCGACGTGATCCTGTCGGGCAAGGTGAAGACGAGCATCAACCAGCGCTATCCGCTCGCCGAAGTCGGTCGCGCGCATGCCGATCTGGAAGCACGCAAGACCACCGGCTCGACGATCCTCGTTCCCTGACGCATCCTTTCGTGCCGGCGTCACGCCGGCACATCCCGGGCGGCGCCGGCGGGCCGCCCGTCCTGTCTCCTGTCTTCCGGCCTCTCCGACGTCCCGCCCACTGTTCCCCGCTGTACGCGTTTACGCGTTTTTTACACCCGCCCGGATACCTTTGACCCGTCCTTTACGCGCGTTCCCATAAGGTTCTAGTCGTCCGATTTCGACGACGGAGAACAAAAATGGATGGGGTTTTCATCGGCGCACTGGTGCTCTTCACCGCGCTGATCCTCGGTTTGCTTGCCGGTTGCGACAAGCTCGTGCAATACGGTCGCGGGGGGCGGGCATGACCTGGATGCTTTGGCTGGCGGGCGCCTCGACGGCCCTGCTGTTCGCGTATCTCGTCTTTGCGCTGCTGCGCGCGGAGGACATCGAATGAACGCGAACAACCTGTTGCAGATGGTGCTGTTCATCGTCGTACTGCTCGCGGCGGCCGTACCGGTCGCGCGCTACCTGAGCGCGGTGATGGACGGCAGCTCGCGCGTCGTGCGCGTGTTCGGGCCGCTCGAACGCGCGCTGTACCGCATCGCCGGCGTCGACGCGGGCACCGAAATGAACTGGAAGCAGTACACGGTCGCGACGATTGCATTCAACGCGCTCGGCGTGCTGTTCCTTTATGCGCTGCTGCGCCTGCAGGGCTTCCTGCCCGGCAACCCGCAGCAGTTCGGCGCGATGACGCCCGACGGCGCGTTCAACACGGCCGTCAGTTTCGTCGCCAACACGAACTGGCAGGACTACACGCCCGAGCAGACCGTCAGCTATCTGTCGCAGATGCTCGGCCTGACGGTGCAGAACTTCCTGTCGGCGGCGACCGGCATCGTCGTCGTGATCGCGCTGATTCGCGGTTTCGCGCGCCATACCGCGCAGACGATCGGCAACTTCTGGGTCGATCTCACGCGCGTGACGCTGTACGTGCTCGTGCCGATGGCGGCGCTCGTCGCCGCGCTGCTGATGAGCCAGGGCGTGCTGCAGAACATGAAGGCGTATCAGGACGTGCCGGTGCTGCAGGCGAGCACCTATGCGGCGCCGAAGCTCGACGCGCAGGACAACCCTGTGAAGGACGACAAGGGCAACGCGGTCACGGTGCCGACCCCGCTCACGAAGCAGACGCTCGCGATGGGGCCGGTAGCTTCCCAGGAAGCGATCAAGATGCTCGGCACCAACGGCGGCGGCTTCTTCAACGCGAACTCCGCGCACCCGTACGAGAACCCGACGCCGTTCGCGAACTTCATCGAGATCTTCGCGATCCTGATCATCCCGGCCGCGCTGTGCCTGGTGTTCGGCCGCATGATCGGCGACCGTCGGCAGGGCATCGCGGTACTCGCGGCGATGACGGTCGCGTTCGCGATCGCGACCGTCGTCGAGGTGAACGCCGAGCAGGGCGGCAACCCGACGCTCGCCGCGCTGCACGTCGACCAGTCGGCCGGCGCGCTGCAGCCGGGCGGCAACATGGAAGGCAAGGAAACCCGCTTCGGGATCGCGCAGACCGGCATCTTCACGGTCGCGACCACGGCCGCGTCGTGCGGCGCGGTCGACGCGATGCACGATTCGCTGACGCCGGTCGGCGGCCTCGTGCCGATGCTGCTGATGCAGCTCGGCGAGGTGGTCTTCGGCGGCGTCGGTTCCGGTCTTTACGGGATGCTCGTGTTCGCGCTGCTCGCGGTGTTCGTCGCCGGCCTGATGATCGGCCGCACGCCGGAATACGTCGGCAAGAAGATCGAATCGTACGAGATGAAGATGGTGTCGATCGTCGTGCTGCTCACGCCGCTGCTCGTGCTGGTCGGCACGTCGATCGCCGTGTTGGCGGACGCGGGCAAGGCCGGCATCGCGAACCCGGGCCCGCACGGCTTCTCGGAAATCCTCTATGCGTTCAGCTCGGCCGCGAACAACAACGGCAGCGCGTTCGCGGGCCTGACGGTCGGCACGCCGTTCTACAACTGGATGACCGCGATCGCGATGTGGTTCGGCCGCTTCGGCACGATCGTGCCGGTGCTGGCGATCGCAGGTTCGCTCGCCGCGAAGAAGCGCATCGCGGTGACGAGCGGCACGCTGCCGACCCACGGCCCGCTGTTCGTCGTGCTGCTGCTCGGCACCGTGCTGCTGGTGGGCGCGCTGACCTACGTGCCGGCGCTCGCGCTCGGTCCGGGCGTCGAGCACCTGATGATGTGGCTGGGCGCGTGACGCGCGCCCGCATGGCGACACATTGAAAAGACTGAAGAGCTTGAAGAGATCGCAATGACTCAACATTCCGCAACACGGTCCATGTTCGATCCGGCGCTGCTGCGCCCGGCGATCGTGGATTCGTTCAAGAAACTCACGCCGCGCACGCAGTTCCGCAACCCGGTGATGTTCTGCGTGTACGTCGGCAGCATCCTCACCACGATCCTGTGGATCGCGGCGCTCGCCGGTCAGGCCGAGGCGCCCGCGGGCTTCATCCTCGCGATCGCGCTGTGGCTGTGGTTCACGGTGCTGTTCGCGAACTTCGCCGAAGCGCTTGCCGAAGGGCGCTCGAAGGCGCAGGCCGCGTCGCTGCGCAGCGCGAAGAAGGACGTGATGGCGAAGAAGCTGAACGAGCCGCATCCGAAGTCGCCGATCCGCATCACGACCGCGTCCGACCTGCGCAAGGGCGACGTGGTGCTGGTCGAGACCGGCGACGTGATCCCGGCCGACGGCGAGGTCGTCGACGGCGTCGCGTCGGTCGACGAGTCGGCGATCACCGGCGAATCCGCGCCGGTGATCCGTGAATCGGGCGGCGACTTCTCGTCGGTGACGGGTGGCACGCGCGTGCTGTCCGACTGGATCGTCGTGAAGGTCACCGCGAACCCCGGCGAGGCGTTTCTCGACCGGATGATCGCGATGGTCGAAGGCGCGAAGCGCAAGAAGACGCCGAACGAGGTCGCGCTGACGATCCTGCTCGTCGCGCTGACGATCGTGATGCTGCTCGCGACCGCGACGCTGCTGCCGTTCTCGATGTTCTCGGTCGACGCGATGAAGGCCGGCCACGTGGTGACGATCACCGCGCTCGTCGCGCTGCTCGTGTGCCTGATCCCGACGACGATCGGCGGGTTGCTGTCCGCGATCGGCGTGGCCGGGATGAGCCGGATGATGCAGGCCAACGTGATCGCGACGTCGGGCCGCGCGGTGGAAGCGGCCGGCGACGTCGACGTGCTGCTGCTCGACAAGACCGGCACGATCACGCTCGGCAACCGCCAGGCGTCGACGTTCGTGCCGGCGCCGGGCGTGACCGAGGAAGCGCTGGCCGATGCCGCGCAACTGTCGTCGCTCGCGGACGAAACGCCGGAAGGGCGCAGCATCGTCGTGCTCGCGAAGGAGCGCTTCAACATTCGCCAGCGCGACATGGCGCAACTGCACGCGACGTTCCTCGGTTTTTCCGCGCAGACGCGGATGAGCGGCGTCGACCTGCCCGGCCGCGAGATCCGCAAGGGCGCGGCCGACGCGATCCGCCGCTACGTCGAAACCCACGGCAGCCGCTTCCCCGAAGAAGTGCGCCGCGCGGTGGACGACGTCGCGCGCCGCGGCAGCACGCCGCTCGTCGTGGCCGACCTGCAGGACGGGGCGGCGCGCGTGCTCGGCGTGATCGAGCTGAAGGACATCGTGAAGGGCGGCATCAAGGAGCGCTTCGCGGAACTGCGCAAGATGGGCATCAAGACCGTGATGGTGACGGGCGACAACCGGCTGACGGCCGCGGCGATCGCGGCGGAAGCGGGCGTCGACGATTTCCTCGCGGAAGCGACGCCGGAAACCAAGCTCGCGACGATTCGCGAGCATCAGGCGGCCGGGCGCCTCGTCGCGATGACGGGCGACGGCACCAACGACGCGCCGGCGCTCGCGCAGGCCGACGTCGCGGTGGCGATGAACACCGGCACGCAGGCGGCGAAGGAAGCCGGCAACATGGTCGACCTCGACTCGAACCCGACGAAGCTGATCGAGATCGTCGAGATCGGCAAGCAGATGCTGATGACGCGCGGGTCGCTCACCACGTTCTCGATCGCGAACGACATCGCGAAGTACTTCGCGATCATCCCGGCCGCGTTCGTGACGACCTATCCGCAACTGCGCGTGCTCGACATCATGCATCTGACGTCGCCGGCGTCCGCGATCCTGTCGGCGGTGATCTTCAACGCGCTGATCATCGTCGCGCTGATCCCGCTCGCGCTGAAAGGCGTGACCTACCGGCCGCTCGGCGCCGCGTCGCTGCTGCGCCGCAACCTGCTGGTGTACGGCCTCGGCGGCGTGCTGCTGCCGTTCCCGTTCATCAAGCTGATCGACATGACGCTCGCCGCGCTCGGCTGGGCCTGAGCCGGCCGCATTTGAAGGAACCATCATGAAATCGTTGATTCGCCCGCTCGTCGTGCTCTTTGTCGTGCTGACCGCCGTGACCGGCCTCGCTTATCCGGCCGTGATGACCGTGTTCGGTCAGGCCGTGTTCCCGTCGCAGGCCAACGGCAGCCTGATCGAGCAGAACGGCAAGGTCGTCGGCTCCGCGCTGATCGGCCAGCCGTTCGATGCGCCGAAATACTTCTGGGGCAGGCTGTCGGCCACCGCGCCGATGCCGTACAACGCGGCCGGCTCCGGCGGCTCGAACCTCGGCCCGCTGAACCCGTCGCTCGCCGACCAGGTGAAGGCGCGCATCGCCGCGCTGCGCGACGCGGGCACCGACCTGTCGAAGCCGGTGCCGGTCGACCTCGTGACGGCGTCCGCCAGCGGCCTCGATCCGGAGATCACGCCGGCCGCGGCTGCGTATCAGGTCGAGCGCGTCGCGAAGGCGCGCAACCTGGCGCCGGACGCGGTCGCGCAACTCGTCGCCGCGAACACGACGGGCCGCCAGTTCGGCGTGCTCGGCGAGCCGCGCGTGAACGTGCTGAAGCTGAATCTCGCGCTCGACGCGGCGCAGGCCGCGCACTGAGCGATCGCGCGTGCCGACCGGCATCCGGCGCGGCCTGAACCGCGCCGGATGCGCTTTTCCCGACGGCGCTCGCGCCGTCTTTGCCTTTTGCGGCGATTTGGAACCACAATGGCTGTATCTCGCGCGCCATCCGGCGTGTCGCCCTCCTGACGCATGAACCGCCCCGATCCCGACCAACTCCTCGACAAGCTGCAGCGCGATGAAGAAAAGCAGCGGCGCGGCCAGCTCAAGATCTTCTTCGGCGCGTCCGCCGGCGTCGGCAAGACCTACGCGATGCTGCAGGCCGCGCGCCAGCGCGTGCAGGAAGGCGTCGACGTCGTCGTCGGCATTGTCGAGACCCACGGCCGTGCCGAAACCGCCGCGCTGCTCGACGGCCTCGACGTGCTGCCGCCCGCCCGCATCGACTATCGCGGCCGCCCGCTCGCCGAATTCGATCTCGACGGCGCGCTCGCGCGAGCGCCGCAACTGATCCTCGTCGACGAGCTCGCGCATTCGAACGTGCAGGGCGCACGGCACCTGAAGCGCTGGCAGGACGTCTACGAGCTGCTCGACGCGGGCATCGACGTGTATACGACCGTCAACGTCCAGCACCTCGAAAGCCTGAACGACGTGGTCGGCGCGATCACCGGCATCCGCGTGTGGGAGACGGTGCCCGATCGCGTGTTCGACGCGGCCGACGAAGTCACGCTCGTCGACCTGCCGGCCGAGGAACTGCTCGAGCGGATGCGCGACGGCAAGGTCTATCTCGCGCAGCAGGCCGAGCGCGCGGTGCGCAACTTCTTCCGCAAGGGCAACCTGATCGCGCTGCGTGAGCTGGCGCTGCGGCGCACGGCCGATCGCGTCGACGCACAGATGCGCGAGTACCGCGCCGACCGTTCGATCCAGCGCATCTGGCAGGCGCGCGAGCGGCTGCTGGTGTGCGTCGGGCCCGGCCCCGAAGCGCCGACGCTCGTGCGCGCGGCCGCGCGGCTCGCGGCGAGCCTGAAGGCCGACTGGATCGCGGTGTACGTCGAGACGCCGCGCCTGCAGCGGCTGCCCGACGCGCGGCGCCAGCGCACGCTCGACGCGTTGAAGCTCGCGGCCGAACTCGGCGCGGAGACGGCCACGCTCGCCGGTGCGGATGCAGTCGCCGCGCTGATCGGCTATGCGAAGGTGCGCAACGTGTCGAAGCTCGTCGCGGGCGGCTCGCCGAAGGTCGGGCTCGTGCGCCGCTTCGCGCGGCCGTTCGGCGAGCAGCTGGCGGAGCGCGCGGGCGACGTCGACCTGATGCTGATTCGCGCGTCCGCGAGCGACGAGACGCGCGCCGCACCGCTCGACGCACGGGCGCGCGACTGGCGCGATGCGTTCGCGCAGTTCGGCTCGCACCGTTCGCCGCCGCGCCATTACGCGTATGCGGCCGCGATCTGCGCGGCGATCACCGTCGTCGCGAGCGTGGTGTCCGGGCGGCTCGACCTCACGAACCTCGTGATGCTGTACCTGCTCGGCGTGGTGTTCTCGGCCGTGCGGCTCGGGCGCGGCCCGGGCGTGCTGCAGTCGTTCCTGTCGGTGGCCGCGTTCGATTTCTTCTTCGTGCCGCCGCGCATGTCGTTCTCGGTCAGCGACACGCAATACCTGCTGACCTTCTTCGGGATGCTGCTCACGTCGCTCGTGATCAGCCACCTGACGTCGACGCTGACGCGCCAGGCGAGCGTCGCGCAGCGCCGCGAGCGCCGCACCGGCGCGATCTACGCGATGGCGCGCGAGCTCGGCGCGGCGCTGACGACCGAGCAGATCGTCGAGATCGGCAGCCGCCACGTGGGCGAGGTGTTCCGCGCGCGCGTCGCATTCCTCTTGCCCGACAGCGCGGACCAGGTGCGGCAGAAGATCGAGGAGCCTGACGCGGCCGTCACGCTGACCGGTGCCGAGCTCGACAGCGACGTCGGCCAGTGGGTGTACGACCAGCAGAAGCCGGCCGGGCGCGGCACCGATACGCTGCCGGCGACGGCCGCGCTGTACCTGCCGCTGAAGGCGCCGATGCGCACGCGCGGCGTGCTGGCCGTCGCATCGCGCGAGCCGCGCGAACTCGAGGTGCCCGAGCAGCAGCGGATGCTCGACGCGTTCGCCGCGCAGATCGCGCTCGCGCTGGAGCGCGTGCACTACGTCGAGATCGCACGCGACGCGCTCGTCAACATGGAGTCCGAGCGGCTGCGCAACTCGCTGTTGTCGGCGATCTCGCATGACCTGCGCACGCCGCTCACGACGATCGTCGGCTTTTCGTCGATGCTCGCGAACGGGCGCGCGGCCGCGCAGGTGGGCGACGCCGCGGCGGCCGCGCGGCTCGCGCAGCGCGAGGGCGAACTCGTCGACGCGATTCACGACGAGGCGCTGCGGATGACGGGCATCGTCACGAACCTGCTCGACATGGCGCGGCTGCAGGCCGGTAGCCTGCAGCTCAAGCGCCAGTGGTCGCTGCTCGAGGAAACCGTCGGCGCGGCGCTCGCCGCCTGCCGGCGCGTGCTCGCGCGCCATCCCGCGCGCGTCGCGCTGCCGGCCGACCTGCCGCTGCTGCAGATGGACGCGGTGCTGATGGAGCGCCTGTTCACCAACCTGTTCGAGAACGCGGCGAAGTACACGCCGCCCGATACGTCGCTCGACATCGGCGCCGAGCGCGTGACCGAGGACGGGCAACCATTCGTGCGCGTGCACGTCGACGATCATGGCCCGGGCCTGCCGGCCGGGATGGAAACGCGGATCTTCGACAAGTTCACGCGCGGCGAGAAGGAATCGGCGACGCCGGGCATCGGGCTCGGCCTCGCGATCTGCCGCGCGATCGTCGAGGCGCACGGCGGTAAAATCGGCGCGCTGAACCGCACCGCGCCCGACGGCCACGTGACGGGCGCGCGCTTCTGGTTCACGCTGCCGGTCGACACGCCGCCGGCCGCCCCCGCCGTGCCCGACGACGAATCCGACCTGCCGGGCGCATCGCCTCCATCCGAGTCATTGCCAGACCATGAGTGAACCCAGCCTGACCGTCGTCCTGATCGAGGACGAAAAGCAGATCCGCCGCTTCGTGCGCGCCGCGCTCGAAGAGGAGGACATCGCGGTGTTCGAGGCCGAGACGGGCAAGCAGGGGCTGATCGACGCGGCGACGCGCAAGCCCGATCTCGTGATCGTCGACCTCGGCCTGCCCGATACCGACGGCCTCGACGTGATCCGCGAGCTGCGCGGCTGGTCCGAGGTGCCGGTGATCGTGCTGTCCGCCCGCACGCAGGAAGAGGAGAAGGTCGCGGCGCTCGACGCGGGCGCCGACGACTACCTGACCAAGCCGTTCGGCGTGTCCGAACTGCGTGCGCGGATGCGCGCGCAACTGCGCCGGCGCAACCAGGGCGGCGCGAACGAGTCGCCGAAGGTGAGCTTCGGCACCGTGACCGTCGATCTCGCGCTGCGCCAGGTGTGGCGCGACGACGCGATCGTGCACCTGACGCCGCTCGAATACCGGCTGCTCGCGACGCTCGTGCGTCACGCGGGGCGCGTGCTCACGCACCGCCAGCTGTTGCGCGACGTGTGGGGGCCGTCGCACGTCGAGAGCCATCACTACCTGCGTATCTACATGGCGCACCTGCGCCAGAAGCTCGAGGCCGATCCCGCGCAGCCCGAGCACATCGTCACCGAGACGGGCGTCGGCTACCGGCTCGTCGGCGCCGTGTGACGGGCGGTGCGCGGCGGCGCATGCGGCCGTGACGCCGCGCATCGGCGGGGTTTGCGCCGGCGCGACAGCCTCGCGATGAGCGCCGGCCTTGCACACCGGCTGCGCAATCCCCGCTATCCTGACCATTCCGCGAACGAAAACGAGGAGCGTGCAATGTCCGTCCGTCTGGTCGTCATCTGTGCGCTGGCGCTGGTCGCGCCCGGCGCGTTCGCCCAGCCGTTGCCGCCCGGGCAGCAGCCGCCCGCGCAGGTGGCGCTGGCCAATCCCGCGTCGGTCAACTGCGAGAAGCTCGGCGGTCGCCACGTGATCCGCAACCTGTCGAGCGGGCAGGTCGGGATGTGCGTGTTCAAGGATAGCCGCGTGTGCGAGGAGTGGGCGCTGTACCGCGACGATCGCTGTGTCGGCGGCGGTGCGCCGAAGCGCGTGGCGAACTGAGCGCGGCCGGCCGATCGCGCCCCGCATCGGCCACCGACGTGGCCGGCAGCCGGCAGGTCCGTAAGCCTCTTGTTATACTCGGCGCCGCCCGGGGACGACCCCGGGCCATTCGCTTCAACGGGGACGGCCCCATCCGATCTGGAGTACGTCGAGATGGCGTGGGTATGGTTGTTGATCGCCGGTTTGCTGGAAGTGGCCTGGGCGGCCGGCTTGAAATCATCGGACGGCTTCACGAAGCTCGGTCCGTCGGTGTTTACGATCGTGACGGCGCTGGCCAGCTTCGGGCTGCTCGCGGTCGCGATGCGCCAGTTGCCGCTTGGCACCGCATACGCGGTTTGGACGGGCATCGGCGCGGTCGGCGCGTTCGTGTTCGGCATCGTGATGATGGGCGAGGCGCTGACCGTCGCGCGCGTCGCGAGCGCGGCGCTGATCGTCGCGGGACTGGTCGGCCTGAAGCTGTCGTCGGCCGCCTGACGACGGGATGCCGGGCGCGCATGCGCGCGGGCGCCATCCCGCACTGCGGAATTGCGCCGGCCGCCCGCCCAGCCTGTCTATAATGGAACGCATTCGGGCCTGAATCCCGTCGTGCTTCTCGCGGCACGCGGTGCCGGTCGCCACGCGCCGCGCGGCCAGTCTGTCCGACCCGATCCGGTCAATCGGCAAAACGCACGGAAAGTGCAAGGAGAGGGCCATGATCGAAGCCATTTCGCTCGGCGCGGGGCTCGCGTGGGCGAGCGGCCTGCGCCTGTACCTGACGGTGCTGATCGCCGGCGTGCTGGCGCGCTTCGGCTGGCTCCATCTGCCCGACACGCTGGCCGTGCTGATGTCGCCGTGGGTCATCGGCGCCGCGGCCGTGCTCACCGTGACCGAATTCCTTGCCGACAAGATCCCCGCGTTCGACTCGCTGTGGGATGCCGTGCATACCTTCATTCGCATTCCGGCCGGCGCCGTGCTCGCGGCCGGCGCGCTCGGCCATGCCGACCCGACCATGCTGGCGGTCGCGGGGCTCGCCGGCGGCTCGCTCGCCGGCGCCGCGCACGTGGCGAAGGCCGGCACGCGCGCGCTGATCAACCTGTCTCCCGAACCGATTTCGAACTGGGTCGCGTCGTCGACCGAGGACGGTCTCGTGGTCGGCGGGCTCGTCCTCGCATTCTTCGTTCCGCTCGCGTTCCTCGTGCTGCTCGCCGCGTTCATCGCGGCGTCGGCGTGGGCGCTGCCGCGGCTGTGGCGCGGCGTGTCGGGTGGTTTTCGCGGAATGGCGAACCACATGGTGTCGCGGCTCAACTCGATCGGAGGGAAACGCGATTGAAGGGGCCGCAACACGCGGCGCAGCCGCCGGCCGGCCAACCCGGCCATGACGGGCGCGCGCATGCGGGCCGCTTCGGCCTGCGCGACCTGATCCACCAGGCCGCCCGGATGACCGCGCGCGACTGGCGCGCGGGCGAACTGACGCTGCTGGTCCTCGCGCTGGTGCTCGCGGTCGCGGCCCTGACGAGCGTCGGCTTTCTCGCCGACCGCCTGCGCCAGGGGCTCGAGCGCGACGCGCGCCAGATGCTCGGCGCCGATTTCGTCGTGCGCGCCGATCGCCCCGTCGATCCGTCGTTCGACCAGCAGGCCCGCGCGCTGGGCCTGCGTACCGCGACGACCGCCATCTTCCCGAGCATGATCGCAGCCGCCGCGGGCGCGCAGGCGGCCGACGCCGCGCCGTCGCGCCTCGCCGCCGTGAAGGCCGTGTCCCCCGGCTATCCGTTGCGCGGCGCGGTCGAGATTCTGCCGGCCGGTGCGACCGTCGCGCAGAAGGCGGCCGCGATTCCCGCGCCCGGCACCGTATGGGCCGACCCGGCGCTGCTCGACGCGCTGCATCTGAAGGCAGGCGATACGGTTCGCGTCGGGCTGCGCACGTTCACGGTCGCCGCGGCGATCACCCGCGAACTCGATCGCGGCTTTTCGTTCGTGAATTTTTCGCCGCGGCTGATGATGCGCGCGGACGAGCTCGCCGCGACGGGGCTCACGGGCTACGGCAGCCGCGTCACGTACCGGCTGCTGGTCGCCGGCGACGCACCGGCCATTGCGCGCTTCGAAACGTATGCGCACCAGCGCGTCGACGGCGGGAAGCTGCGCGGCGTCGGGCTCGAGTCGTTGCAGGAAGGGCAGCCGCAGGTGCGGCAGACGCTGGATCGCGCGCGTCATTTCCTGACGCTCGTCGCGTTGCTGACCGCGCTGCTCGCGGCGGTCGCGATCGCGATGGCCGCGCAGCGCTACATGCGGCGTCATCTCGACGGCTGCGCGACGATGCGCTGCCTCGGCGTGAGCCGCCGCACGCTCGGCGCGCTGTTCGCGCTCGAATTCGTCGGCGTCGGCATCGTGTCGGGCGCCGCGGGCGCGGTGCTGGGCTACGGCGGCCACTGGGCGCTGCTGGCCGCGCTCGGCAGCCTGATCGACGTCGTGCTGCCGCCGCCCACGTTGTGGCCGGCGCTGATCGGCATGGGCGCCGCGCTCGTGCTGCTGCTCGGTTTCGCGCTGCCGCCGCTCGTCCCGCTCACGCGCGTACCGCCGGTACGCGTGCTGCGGCGCGAGTGGGGCGACGCGTCGCGCACCGCGTGGGCCGCGTATGCGATCGGCGTCGTGCTGTTCGCGGGGCTGCTGATCGTGGCCGCCGGCAACCTGAAGCTCGGCCTGATCGTCGCGGGCGGCTTCGCCGGCGCGCTGGTCGGGTTCGCGCTGATCGCCCGGCTCGTGCTGTTCGCCGCCGCGCGCGCGGTGCGCAATGCGCGCGTGGCCGCGGGCGTCGGCTGGCGTTACGCGCTGGCGTCGCTGCATCGGCGCGGCACGGCCAGCGCGCTGCAGATCACCGCGCTCGCGCTCGGCCTGATGTGCCTGCTGTTGATCGCGATCACGCGCAACGACCTCGTGGCGGGCTGGCGGCAGTCGACGCCGCCCGATGCGCCGAACCAGTTCCTGATTGACATCCAGCCCGACCAGCGCGCCGATGTCGCCGCCTATCTGGCCGCGCACGGCGTGCGCGACGCGGTGCCCGCGCCGATGGTGCGCGGTCGCCTGGTCGCGATCAACGGCAAACCGGTGAATCCGGACGCGTACCCGTCCGAAGAGGCGCGCCGGCTCGTCGATCGCGAGTTCAACCTGTCGTATACGACGGAATTGCCGTCCGACAACCGGATCGTCGAAGGCGACTGGTTCGGCAACGCGGCCACGCCGCAGATCTCGATCGAAGCCGGCCTCGCGAAGACGCTGAACGTGAAACCGGGCGATACGCTGCGCTTCGACGTGACGGGGCTGACGGTCGATGCGCCGATCACCAGCGTGCGCAAGCTCGACTGGGGCTCGTTCCGCGTCAACTTCTTCGTGCTGATGCCGCCGCCGGTGCTGAAGGATTTCCCCGCCGTCTACCTGACCAGTTTCCATCTGCCGGCCTCGAACGCCGCGCTGCTCGATCCGCTGATCGCGCGCTACCCGAACCTGACCGCGATCGACGTCGCGCCGATTCTCGCGCAGTTGCAGCGGATGATGCTGCAGGTGGTCGGGGCGGTGCAGTTCCTGTTCGCGTTCACGCTCGCGGCCGGCGTGCTCGTGCTGTACACGGCGCTCGCCGGCTCGCGCGACGAGCGCGTGCGCGAGGCCGCGCTGCTGCGTGCACTCGGCGCGTCGCGCGCGCAGGTGGGTGCGGTGCAGCGCGCCGAATTCGTCGTGGTCGGCGCGCTGGCCGGCGTGCTGGCGTCGGCGGGCGCGATCGCGGTCGGCTGGGTGCTCGCGTCGCGCGTGTTCGACTTCCAGCTCGCCGTCGATCCGTGGCTCGTGCCGGCGGGCATCGCGGCCGGTGTCGTCTGCGCCGGTGCGGCCGGCTGGCTGAGCCTGCATAATGTGTTGCGGCGCCCCGCGCTGCAGTCGCTGCGCGACGCCTGAGCGTCGCCCGCGGCCCCGAAGATCCCGTTTTCCGACTATCCGTATGACCGATGTGAATGACGATGCGCCGTCGCAGCCGACGGCGTTCGAGCTTGTGGGCGGCGAAGCCCGCGTGCGCGAAATGGTGGACCGTTTCTACGACCTGATGGACCTCGAGCCCGAGTTCGCGCAGATTCGCGCGCTGCATCCGCCGTCGCTCGACGGTTCGCGCGACAAGCTGTTCTGGTTCCTGTGCGGCTGGCTCGGCGGCCCCGACCACTACATCAGCCGGTTCGGCCATCCCCGGCTGCGCGCGCGACACCTGCCGTTCCCGATCGCGTCGGTCGAGCGGGACCAGTGGCTGCGCTGCATGGCGTGGGCGATGGAGGACGTCGGGCTGCCGGAGTCGCTGCGCGAGCGGCTCATGCATTCGTTCTACGACACGGCCGACTGGATGCGCAACCGGCCCGGTTGATCGACCGGTACGCCGCTGCCCGCGCGCGGGACGATCTGCGTCTGGGCGCACGAGCGGCCCGGCGCGACACTGGCCGTTTCTCCATCGATACGAGGCTTGCCCGATGACGACACAAGCGCTGTTTCGCGAAGACGCGTACCTCACGCAATGCGAGGCGATCGTCCAGGCCGTCGGCGACGACGGCATCCGGCTCGACCGCACCGTGTTCTATCCGCTCGGCGGCGGCCAGGCCGGCGACACCGGCACGCTGACGTTGCCCGACGGCAGTACGATCGCGATTGCCGACACGCGCAAGGCGAAGTTCGACGGCGCGACGCCCGACGACGCCGTCCACGTGCCCGCGTCGGGCCAGGAGGCGAGTGTCGCGACGCTTGCTCCCGGCACGCGCGTGGTCGCTGAGATCGACTGGCTGCGCCGCTACCGGCACATGCGTCTGCACACGGCCGCGCACCTGATGTGCGCGGTGCTGCCGTACGCGGTCGACGGCTGCAGCGTGACGGCCGACTACGTGCGGCTCGATTTCGCGACTTCCGACGCGATCGACCGCGACGACGTCGAGCGGCGCCTCGCGGGCTTCGTCGTCGGCGCGCATCCGGTCACGACCGAATGGATCACCGACGACGAGATGGCCGAGCGTCCCGAACTCGTGCGCACGATGAGCGTGAAGCCGCCGATGGGCCTCGGCCGCGTGCGGCTGCTGCGCATCGAAAACGTCGACCTGCAGCCGTGCGGCGGCACGCATGTGCGCAACACGTCCGAAATCGGCGGGTTGCGGGTCGCGAAACTGGAAAAGAAGAGTGCGCGCACACGGCGCCTCGTACTGGAGTTTGCATGACGGTCGATACCGGGAAAGCAGGCGCGGCGGCGCTCGATCCGCAGGCACGGGAGATTCTCGATTTCTGGTTCGGCGAGCCGGACTCGGCCGAATTCGGGCAGAACCGCAAGGTCTGGTTCAACGGCGGCGCCGCGTTCGACGACGTGCTGCGCACGCGTTACGGCGCGCTGCTCGACGCCGCGTGCGACGGCGCCTGCGATCACTGGGCCGATTCGCCGTCGGGCGCGCTGGCGTTGATCGTCGTGCTCGACCAGTTCTCGCGCAACATCCATCGCGGCACGCCGCGCGCGTTCGCCGCCGATCCGAAAGCGCTCGCGCTCGCCCGCCGCGTCGTCGCGGCCGGCTGGGACGCCCAGTTGCCGAGCGGCCATCACCGTGCGTTCGCGTATCTGCCGTTCGAGCACGACGAGTCGGTCGAGAGCCAGCGCGAGGCCGTGCGCCTGTGCGCGGGCATCCGCGATGAGGCCGGATGCGAGAGCTATCACCGCTTCGCGTTGCTGCATGCGGCGATCGTCGAGCGCTTCGGCCGCTTTCCGCACCGGAACGCGATTCTCGGTCGCGCGTCGACCGACGAGGAAACGGCGTTTCTGCGAGAGCCCGGCTCGTCGTTCTGACGATCCGTACGTTGGCGAGATGAGGGAACGGGGCGGCTAACGCCCGGACGCTTGCGGGTTCGTGCAGGCGCGGGTACGGCAGCACGGGCTGAGCACCGGTCGGGCGGATTGCCGCGACCTATGCCGAAGAGGAAAGTGAAGGCGGGCAGGACGGCGCATCGCGCCGTCCTGTATCACTGCAGGTGCTGTTCGGGCGTGCGCACGTAGACGCGCAGCAGTTCCTCGTTGTCGCCCGGGCGGGCGCCCGTCCAGAACAGCTTCCATTCGCTGCCCGGCGCGGGATCGACGGCCCGCACGCCCTGCACGATCATCCACGTGCAGCGCGTCGTCTTCGCGTCGTCGATCGGCGTGTGCTCGATGCCGGAGAAGTAGTACAGCATCGGCGCTTCCGATTCGCCGAGCCCGTGCAGGCTCGCCATGCAGTCGCCGTCGTTCCATTCGAGCGCGAGATGCGCGTTCAGGTCGTCGAACACCAAGCGGTAGCTCTTCGCGACGTCGAGCCACGGCAGCAGCAGCGTATAGATGAGCCCCCACGCGACGAGCGCGCCGGCGCCCCACGACAGCGCGCCGCGCCACAGCCCCGTCGTGCGCAGCTTCGGCAGCAGCGTCAGCCAGCCGACCGTCAGCGCGAGCGCGCCGGTCACGAGCGCGGGCTGGATCGGCATCGTCCAGTCGAGCGGCAGCCAGCGGCCGAGCAGCGCGAGATCCGCGCGCGACGCGGCCGGATCGGCCATTACCGCCCAGATCGCCCACGCGAGCACGACGACCGTGCCGAACAGGATGCGGCTCAGGTAATCCCACGCGAGATGCAGCCGGCGCGGCAGGCGGTCGATCGCCTGCGCGGCGACCAGCGCGAGCGGCGCGAAGAACGGCAGGATGTAGAGCTGGCGCGACGTCGCGGACATCTGCAGCACCACGAGCCCGATGCCGGCGAACAGCACGGGCAGCGCGATGCGCGGCGCACGCCAGTCGCGCCATGCGCCACGGGCGAGCGCGACGATCGCGAGCGGCGCGACCGGGAAGCCGACGGTGAGGAACGCGCGCAGGATGAAGAACGGCTTGTCGTTTTCCGCGCCCAGTTCGGGCACGGAGAAACCGAAGAAGCGACCGACGTTGTTGTCCCAGAACCACGTCATGAACAGCGTTTCGGAGCGCAGGAACAGCGCGGTCGGCCAGATCAGCGCGAACGGCGCGAACACGAGTGCGGCGACGCCCAGCGCGCGGGCGAACGAGCGGGTGCGGCAGGCCGGGTAGAGCACCAGCGTGCACACGAGCGTGGCCGCGAACACGAGCGGCACGAACAGCCCTTTCGCCATCAGCGCGATGCCGACGCCCGCGCCGAAGATCGGCGCGGCCCAGCGGCCCGCCGGATGCACCGGCAGCCCGTGCCGCATCTGCTGCGCCTGCGCGACATGCTGCATCACGAGTTCGAGCAGCCCGCAGAACCCGATTGCCGTGCCGGCAAACAACGCGACGTCCGTCATCATGTCGTGCACGTGCTTGATGACGACGAGCGTGCCGGCGCTGAGTACCACCGGGCCGAGCACGCGCAGGTCGAACCAGTGGTCCGCGCGACTGGCCACGCGGGCCGCGCGGGCGATGAAGCCGAACGCGAGCGCGGCGAACAGGGCACTCGCCAGGCGCGCCGCGTCGTGCAGCGGCATCACGCGCTGCAGCAGCCACGCGAGGCTGGTCGCGACCCATGCGTAAAGCGGCGGCTTTTCCATGAACGGCAGGCCGGCATTGGTCGGCACGACGAAGTCGCCGGTCTCGAGCATGTGCTGGATGATGCCGAACGTGTAGGTTTCGTCCTGTTTCCACGGATCGTGCCCGAGCACGCCGGGCAGCGTGTACGCGCACACCAGCGCGGCGACGAACAGCCAGGCGCGCCAGCCGAGCAGCAGCGAGCGGTCGCGCGGGGCGCTGATCGTGGCGGTCGAGGCGGCGACGGGCGTGCCGGCGACGTCGAGCGTCGCGAGGACGTCGGTATCGGCGGTCGAGCGGGTGTGCGCGGCCGGGGCGGGCACGGACGTGCGTCGCCGGCTGGGCGCTGTGGTTCCAGGCATGGAAAAGATCTCGGGTCGAGTCGAGCCGGTCCGGCGACATGGGCGGGACCGATAAGGGATTACATCCGGCTAACAGACAGGATGTTTAAGACACCTGTCTGAATGACCGCTAGTAGAGCACGGAATTGTTACGGATGTTTACTGAAACTGTCACGGAATTGTGGAGATTTGTGGCGCCGTGACCACGAGGCGTTTTCGGCGGCGCGTATGGTTGCGCCGCGCGTCAGCTTAGCGGCCGCCGCCGACGTCGAGCAGGGCGCCCGTCGTGTAGGAGGCCGCATCGCCGAGCAGCCAGACGATCGCCTCGGCGATCTCCTGTGCCTCGCCCGCGCGGCCGAGCGGTGTTTGTGCGCCGAGGCGGGCGGCGCGGCCCGGCTGGCCGCCGCTTGCATGAATTTCGGTCTCGATCAGGCCGGGGCGCACCGCGTTGACGCGCACGCCATGCGGGCCGAGTTCCTTTGCCAGGCCGATCGTCAGCGAATCGACCGCGCCTTTCGAGCCCGCGTAGTCGACGTACTCGTTCGGCGAGCCGAGCCGCGACGCGATCGACGACACGTTGACGATCGCGCCGCCGCGGCCGCCACGGTCGGTCGACAGCCGGCGCGCCGCTTCCCGCGCGCACAGATAGGCGCCGAGCACGTTGGTATCGAACATCCGCCGCAGCCGGTCGACCGGCATGTCGGCGAGCGGCATCGACGGTGCGACGATGCCTGCATTGTTCACGAGCGCGTCGAGGCGCCCGAACTCGGTCGCAACCGTATCGAACATCGCGACGACGTCCGTCTCGTTCGCGACATCGCCCGCGACGATGCACGCGCGGCCGCCCGCGTCGTGCACGGCCTGCGCGGTCAGTTCGGCCGCTGCCGCGTCGCGCGCGTAGTTGATGCCGACGTCCCAGCCGCGTTCGGCCGCGAGCACGGCGGTCGCGCGGCCGATGCCGCGGCTCGCGCCGGTGATGAGGACTACCTTGCGGTCGGACGGTGCGGTCATCGCGTGCGGGTTCCGGTGAGGATTACTTCGCTGCGTCGGGCGCCCATTTGTCGCGGGCAGGCGGCTGATAGTGGCGCAGCCGCTCGATCAGCGCGACGGGTTCCGATTCGACGCACAGCGCGTCGAAATAGGCAGGCCGCATGAAGCCTTCGTCGACCGTATGGCGCAGTAGCGCGATCAGCGGATCGTAGAACGAATCGATGTTGTAGAGCGCGACGGGCTTGCGGTGATAGCCGAGTTGCGCCCACGTGTAGACCTCGAAGAGCTCCTCGAGCGTGCCGGCGCCGCCGGGCATCGCGACGAACGCGTCGGAGAGGTCGGCCATCATTTTCTTGCGATGGTGCATGTCGGGCACGACGTGCAGTTCCGACAGCCCCGTATGGCCGACTTCCTTGTCGACGAGCAGTTCGGGGATCACGCCGACCGCACGGCCGCCGGCCGCCATCACTTCGTCGGCGATCACGCCCATCAGGCCGACGCGGCCGCCGCCGTACACGAGCGTGAGGCCCGCATCGACGAGCGCGCGGCCGAACGCGCGCGCGGCGTCGGCATAGACGGGCCGCACGCCGGACGACGAGCCGCAGTAAACGCAGACTGCCTTCATTGCTTGGAATCCTTGGCGGACGCCTGCCCGGTGACGACGGGGCTGTCGGCGGGGCGCGGGGAGCCGTCGCGCGGCGGCAGGTAGTCGGTGAACTGGCGCTTGGGCAGCTTGCCGGAGACGAGGTCGTCGAACAACTGGCGCGAACGGCCGCGCAGGTACGGGGCCATGATCGAGATCACGTGCATGCTCACCTGGTGCAGCTCTTCGCGGATCGCGTCCTGGTCGTTGTATTTGCGCGGATGCATCACGTACTGGTACGACAGCCAGTAGGTCGAGATCACCGCCATGTTGGTGGCGATGACTTCGATCTCGGCGGGCGTCGCGACCATTTCGGCATCGGAGACGAGCAGCTCGCACATGTCGTGCGCGAAGCGCACCTTGTGGCTGATGATCTGCTTGAAGTGCGTCTCGAGCGTGCGGTTGCGCGCGAGCAGGTCGTTGAGGTCGCGATACAGGAACCGGTAGGTCCACATGAAATCGGCCATGTACTGCAGGTACGACCAGGTTTCGTCGATCGTCGGACGGTGATCTTCGGGGAAGCGCAGCCGCCGTTCGATCTGCTGCTCGAACTGCGCGAAGATGCTGTTGATGATGTCGTCCTTGTTGCGGAAATGGTAGTACAGGTTGCCTGGACTGATTTCCATTTCCTCGGCGATCGTCGTGGTGGTGACGTTCGGCTCGCCGATCTCGTTGAAGAGTTTCAACGACAACTCGAGAATCCGTTCGCGGGTGCGGCGGGGAGGTTTCGCTTCCATGTCGTCCGGCCCTGTGTGTGCCGGACTGGCGGGCGCTGCAATCGATGCTGCGTGATTCGTCCGGCGCGGGTTGCTGTTCTATGTCTAGCGGACGATTATAAACCGGGGTTCCGCCACATCGGGGCATTTCATGATCGCGGCCCCGCGCGGCGCATGGTGCAGCGCCGCATGCGGGCGACGGGAAGGACGCCGGGCGGTTGCCTAGAAGCCGAGCCAGCGTGCGACGACCGGCCCGAGCACGAAGCCCCACGTCGTCACGCATGCGAACAGCGCGACCGTCACGGCCGCGCTGCCGAGGTCCTTCGCGCGCTTCGAGAGTTCGTGGCGCTCGAGCGAGATGCGGTCGATCGCGGCTTCGACGCTCGAGTTCAGCAGCTCGACGATCAGCACCAGCAGCACCGAACCGATCAGCAGCGCGCGCGACGCGGCCGGCACCGGCGCGAACGCGCCGATCGGCAGCATCAGCGCGGCGAGCGTGAGCTCCTGGCGAAACGCGCTTTCCTCGCGGATCGCGACGCGAAAGCCGTTCAGCGAATGCTTGAGCGCGAACCACGCACGCGTGATGCCGCGGTGGCGCTTGTACGGGTTCGGCGGCAGCGGCGCGAGCCGGTCGTCGGGGCCGAGCGGCTCGTGCGGGTGCACGTCCGCGTCGGCGTGCGGCTCTTCCTCGTCGAACGGGCGGTGCCGTGACGGCGTCGCGGCGGGGGGCGGGATCTTGTCGTTCAGGTCTCGTTTCAAACGGCGGCACCTTCGGCTGGCGAGTACGCGGTCTTCGGCAGCGGCTTCAGATGCGACGCGAACTGCTCGGATGCCGCGCGCCACGAGAAGCGTTCCGCCCACGCGCGCGCAGTCGTGCGTTCGATCTTCAGCGCCTCGAGGCAGGCTTCCTGCAGGTCCTCGTGCATCGCGCCGGCGTCGCCGCCGCTGAGCACGTCGATCGGGCCCGTGACGGGATACGCGGCCACCGGCGTGCCGCAGGCGAGGGCTTCGAGCAGCACGAGGCCGAACGTGTCGGTGCGACTCGGGAATACGAACACGTCGGCCGCAGCATACACCTTCGCGAGCTCGGTCTGTGACAGCACGCCGAGATAGTTCGCCTCCGGGTAGCGCGACTTCAGTTCCGCGAGCGCGGGGCCTTCGCCCGCGACCCACTTCGAGCCGGGCAGGTCGAGGCGCAGGAACGCCTCGACGTTCTTCTCGATCGCGACGCGGCCCACGTACAGGAAGATCGGCCGCGCGGTGTTGAGCACCTTCGACTCCATCGGCCGGAAGATGTCGAGATCGACGCCGCGGGTCCACAGCACGACGTTCGTGAAGCCGAATTTCTCGAGGTCCTGCTTGACGACCGGCGTCGGCGCCATCACCGCGAGCGACGGGCCGTGGAACCAGTGCAGGAACTTGTAGGTCGCCGCGAGCGGAATGCCGAAGCGCGCCTGCACGTATTCCGGAAAGCGCGTGTGGTACGCAGTGGTGTACGGCAGCTTGCGGGCGCGCGCATAGCGCCGCGCGGCCAGGCCGAGCGGGCCTTCGGTCGCGATGTGCAGCGCATCGGGCGCGAACGCATCGATCCGCGCGCGCAGCTTGCGGTACGGCAGGATCGACAGGCGGATCTCGGGGTAGGTCGGGCAGGGCACCGTGCGGAATTCCAGCGGCGTCAGCAGTTCGACGCGGTGGCCGAGCGCCGTGAGTTCGCGCGCCGTGCTCTTCAGCGTGCGCACGACGCCGTTGACCTGCGGTTCCCACGCGTCGGTGACGATCATGATCTTCATCGCGGCATGTCCTGTAAGTGGGGTTGTGTCAGGCAGCGGCCTTGGCCTTGCGCGACGTGGTCTCCGACGGTGCGGCGCGCATCACCGTCCAGTAGACGATCTTCAGTTCGCCTTCCATCGTTTCGACGAGCGCGGACAGGCTTTCGACCCAGTCGCCGTCGTTGCAGTACAGCACGCCGTCGATGTCGCGGATCTCGGCCTTGTGGATGTGGCCGCACACGACGCCGTCGCAGCCGCGGCGGCGCGCCTCGTCGGTCATCACGGTCTCGAACTGCGAGATGAAGTTGACCGCGTTCTTGACCTGGTGCTTCAGGTACTGCGACAGCGACCAGTACTGGAAGCCGAGCCGGCTGCGGATCCGGTTGAACCAGCGGTTCAGCACGAGGATCAGCGTGTAGAGCGTGTCGCCGAGGTACGCGAGCCATTTCGCGTGCTGGATCACGCCGTCGAACAGGTCGCCGTGCACGATCCACAAACGTTTGCCTGCGAGCGTCGTGTGGAACGCCTCGCCGCGCACCTGGATGTCGCCGAACGCGAGATCGCAGAACTGCCGTGCGCCTTCGTCGTGGTTGCCGGGGATGTAGACGACCTGCGTGCCCTTGCGCGCCTTGCGCAGGATCTTCTGCACGACGTCGTTGTGCGCCTGCGGCCAGTACCAGCCCTTTTTCAGCTGCCAGCCGTCGATGATGTCGCCGACGAGGTACAGGTATTCCGAGTCGTTGTGACGCAGGAAATCCAGCAGGTAGGGCGCCTGGCAGCCGCTCGAGCCGAGGTGGATGTCGGACAGCCAGATGGTGCGGTAGCGATGGGCGGACGGCTCGGGGTCCTCGTGCTGCGTGGTGTGCGCGACGGGCGGCTTGTGCGACACCACGCCGTCGGTTGCCCCCGAGCCGGACAGGAACGCAGTGGCGGCTCGGGCGCCGATGGGGTGACGAAACAGTGAGGTCGCGGACGTTTTCTGGCCCATGCATGACTCGCGCCGGTTGACATTACCGGCATTCCGCCATGCGGGCGTGACTGTGCCATGACAGTCACGAGACGTTCTTATTACGACCGTTGAAGCGTGTTTAGCAGTGAACGAGCGGGCGTTGCGTCATCTGCCGCACTGAACGGCCGAGGCTTGTCAGGCAAGGCCGTCCGGAGGGCAGGGGCACCGAGCGAGCGGCTTTCGTCTGGCGAATGCGGCGCGTCAGCGCGGTATCGCGACGACGCGGGTACGTGCGATCCGGTCGTGCGGGAACTGGCGGCCGGCATGCAACCGGGCGGCGCCGGCCCATACGACGATCCACGCGGCGGCGAGCGCGAGTGTGACGGGTACCGACAGGCCGAGGAGCGGGTGCAGCGCGAGCGGCGGCAGGAACCACAGCCAGCCGAGCACGTAGCGGACGAGCGCGTGGCTGGCGCTCAGCGGTCGGCCGTTCGACGATTCGAGCCGCAGCCGCCAGGTTTTCATCGGCAGCGTCTGGCCGCCGTGCGTCCAGAACCACACGAAATACGCGCCGACGACGAGCGCGATCCATGCGGCAAGCAGGTTGTGATGGACGAGGCCGTTGCGTTGCTGCGTCGCGAGGCTGAACGCGAGCCCGGCGAAGAACACGACGCCGAACAGCAGCACGCCTTCGTAGAGCAGCGCGGCGAGGCGCCGTCGCACGGACGGCGCGGCGGTCTGGGTGTCGGGCGCGCGGGCGTTCGCCACGGCCGTTCAGGAGCCCTTGAACAGCGAAGGCGCGTCGGCGGGCGAAACCGGCGCCACGGCGGCCGGTGCCGAGGCGGTGCCGGACGTCGACGACGCGGGCACCGGCTGCGCGGCGACGCCGGCCGACGCGGGCGCCGGGGCGGCGGCTGCACCGCTGGCCGGGTGTTCGTGCGAATTGACGAGGCGGCGGACGTCACGGTCGGCGACGGTCGGCGGCGCGCTGACGACGCTCGGCTTGCGGCGGCGTTCGGCGGCGGCAAGCCGTTCCTTCTGCTCCTCGGGGAGTTGCTGGTAGGCCTTCCACGCGCGCTCGCGCGCCTGCGCGGACAGCTCCTTCGCGCTCTGGTAGTTTTCGCGTGCGACGCGGCGCTGCTCGGGCGTCATCTTCGCCCATTCGGTCATCCGCTCCTGCAGGCGCTTCTGGTCATCCGGCGACAACTTCGCGAAACGCGATGCGATCTTCAGCCATTTGCGCTTGCGGGCATCGCTGAAGCCGTCCCACTGGTCGGCGAACGGGGCGAGGGCCGCGTGCTGCGCCGGCGTGAGGCGCGCCCACGACAGCGGGCCGGCGGCGGCCGGTAGCGGCAGGGGAAGCGGCAGCGGGGGAAGTTCGGTGGTCAGCCCGGCCGCGGCCGACGCCGGCGCGGCGGAACTGGTGGTCGCGACGGGCGTCGTCGCGGGGGCCGGGTGGAATCGGGGATACGTGGCGACGTAGGAAACGGCGATCGCGATCACGCATCCGAAAAATACGGCCAGGCCGCGCTTCTGACTCACCCGTACGATCCCCTCGTTATTGTCTGTTAGTGAGCGCGCGAAAGATACGCGTTGAACCCGTGGTCGAGATACGCGTTGAGCGGCAGGTCGTCGCTGAGCATCGCCGCGTCGATGTCGGCGAGTTCGGCGGTGCGCTGCATGTCTTCCCAGTACGCGATGCCGACGAGCCCCGCGAGCAGCAACGCGAGCGGCCAGGCGCGCAGCAGGCGGCGGCCGAATGACGTCGGCGGGCGGTTCACGGGCGTCGGGCCGTAGGCGCCGGCCGCGCCGGCGAAGGCCGGCACGAACACCGGCGCGGTCGCGGCTTCGGGCTTCTTGCGCGCGAGCGCGGCCCGGCGGGCGACGGCCAGCCGATCGGTGGTCGCGGCAGGCAGCGCGGCTGCGCGCTCGTCCAGCGCGCGGCGCACCTTCAGCGCGAATTCGTGTTCTCGGTTTGCGGAGCTCATAGCGTGATTCCTTTGGCCTTGAGCGCTTGCGCCAGGGTATGAGTGGCTCGTGAGCAGTGCGTCTTGACGCTGCCCTCGGAGCACCCCATTGCGGCGGCAGTCTCGGCGACATCCATATCTTCCCAATAACGCATCAGGAACGCTTCCCGTTGACGCGCCGGAAGTTTCTGGATTTCTTCGTCGATCAGGGCCAGAACCTGCTCTCGTTCGAGGCGGTGCTCGCTGCTCTCGACGCCCGCGTTGTCGTCCGCGGATTCGAGTGTTTCGAGCGGGTCGAAGTCGTCGTCGTCGGTGTTGTTCAGCGACGAGAAGAGCGTCACCCACGTATTGCGGACCTTCTGCCGGCGGAACCAGTCGTGGATCGCGTTCTGCAGGATCCGCTGAAAAAGCAGCGGCAGCTCGGCCGACGGCCGGTCGCCGTACTTTTCCGCGAGCTTGATCATCGCGTCCTGCACGATGTCGAGCGACGCATCGTCGTCACGCACGGCGTACGCAGCCTGCTTGAACGCGCGCCTTTCGACGCCCGCCAGAAAGTCGGCGAGTTCCTTGTCTGATGCCATTCCGTGAAGGTATGCGCTGCGGCCCGCTGCGTGGTGTAAAAGGTCGAAAAATTTCGTAAAACCCGCGGATGCTATCAAATTTTCGCGCGGCTTGGCACCGGGTCGGGCGCCGCACGTTGCGCGCGAGCCGCGCCGGCGGGGCGCCCGGCGGCGTGCATGATGCGCTGCGGGATATTTTGCTTGACGGCCCCGGTACGACCCGCTATCGTCAGCGATTCGCAACATGAAGTGATGGTCTCATTTGAGGCTGGCCCAAGAAGCCCGCCCTTCAAACTGGACGCGCCGCTTGAACCCGAGCCACAAGCCCGGCAGAGAGCACCCGATCAATTTTTTGCCGAAAATTCGAAAGGTCAAAATGAACATGCCCAGCGCGGAATTCTCCACGTCGGAACCCCTTTCCCCTCCCGATAGCGACTCCATCGGCGGTACCGTGCTCATGAAGGCACTGGCCGACGAAAACGTCGAATTCATCTGGGGCTACCCCGGCGGCTCGGTTCTCTACATCTACGACGAGCTGTACAAGCAGGACAAGATTCAGCACGTGCTGGTGCGCCATGAACAGGCGGCCGTGCACGCAGCCGATGCGTATGCGCGCTCCACCGGCAATGTCGGCGTCTGCCTCGTGACGTCGGGCCCCGGTGTCACCAACGCGGTGACCGGCATCGCAACGGCCTACATGGATTCGATCCCGATGGTCGTGATCAGCGGCCAGGTGCCGACTGCCGCGATCGGCCAGGATGCGTTCCAGGAATGCGACACCGTCGGCATCACGCGTCCGTGCGTGAAGCACAACTTCCTCGTGAAGGACGTGCGCGACCTCGCGGCAACCGTCAAGAAGGCGTTCTATATCGCCCGCACCGGCCGTCCGGGCCCGGTGCTGATCGACATCCCGAAGGACATCTCGAAGACGCCGTGCCAGTACGAGCCGATCAAGAGCGTGTCGCTGCGTTCGTACAACCCCGTCACGAAAGGCCATTCGGGCCAGATCCGCAAGGCCGTGTCGCTGCTGCTGACCGCGAAGCGTCCGTACATCTACACGGGTGGCGGCATCATCCTCGCCGACGCGTCGCGTGAACTGAACCAGTTCGCGGACCTGCTCGGCTACCCGGTCACGAACACGCTGATGGGCCTCGGCGGCTATCGCGCGTCGGACAAGAAATTCCTCGGCATGCTCGGCATGCACGGCACCTACGAAGCGAACATGGCGATGCAGCACTGCGACGTGCTGATCGCGATCGGCGCCCGCTTCGACGACCGCGTGATCGGCGACCCGGCGCACTTCGCGTCGCGTCCGCGCAAGATCATTCACATCGACATCGACCCGTCGTCGATTTCGAAGCGCGTGAAGGTCGACATCCCGATCGTCGGCGACGTGAAGGAAGTGCTGAAGGAGCTGATCGAGCAACTGCAGACGGCCGAGCATGGTCCCGACACCGAGGCGCTCGCGCAATGGTGGAAGGACATCGAAGGCTGGCGCGCGAAGGACTGCCTGAAGTTCGACCGCGAAAGCGAGATCATCAAGCCGCAGTACGTGGTCGAAAAGGCGTGGGAGCTGACGGACGGCAATGCGTTCGTGTGCTCGGACGTCGGCCAGCACCAGATGTGGGCCGCGCAGTTCTACCGTTTCAACAAGCCGCGTCGCTGGATCAACTCCGGCGGCCTCGGCACGATGGGCTTCGGCCTGCCGGCGGCGATGGGCGTGAAGATGGCCCATCCGGACGACGACGTGTTGTGCATCACGGGCGAAGGCTCGATCCAGATGTGCATCCAGGAACTGTCGACCTGCCTGCAGTACGACACGCCCGTGAAGATCATTTCGCTGAACAACCGCTACCTCGGCATGGTTCGCCAGTGGCAGCAGATCGAATACAGCAAGCGCTATTCGCATTCGTACATGGATGCGCTGCCCGATTTCGTGAAGCTCGCCGAAGCGTACGGCCATGTCGGCATGCGGATCGAAAAGACTTCGGATGTGGAGCCGGCGCTGAAGGAAGCGCTGCGCCTGAAGGACCGCACCGTGTTTCTCGACTTCCAGACCGATCCGACCGAAAACGTCTGGCCGATGGTACAGGCCGGCAAGGGCATCACCGAGATGCTGCTCGGATCGGAAGATCTGTAACGGCGCGACGCGCGTCTGGCCCGATGCGGCCGCCTTCACGAAGGGCGGTGCGGCACGCGGCGGCGCGCGGCGCGAGTGAATCGACACGGACACATTCTGGAAGAAGCGAACATGAGACACATCATTTCCGTCCTGCTGGAGAACGAACCGGGCGCGCTGTCGCGTGTGGTCGGCCTGTTTTCCGCACGCGGCTACAACATCGAAACCTTGACGGTGGCGCCGACCGAAGACCAATCGCTGTCGCGGCTCACCATCGTTTCCATTGGCTCCGACGACGTGATCGAACAGATCACGAAGCATCTGAACCGCCTTATCGAGGTGGTGAAAGTGGTGGACCTGACCGACGGTGCACACATCGAACGCGAGCTGATGCTGATCAAGGTACGTGCAGTGGGCAAGGAACGCGAAGAAATGAAGCGGATGTCGGACATTTTCCGCGGCCGCATCATCGACGTGACCGAGAAGACCTACACGATCGAATTGACGGGCGCGAGCGACAAGCTCGACGCATTCATCCAGGGGCTGGACGCGGGCGCGATCCTCGAGACCGTGCGCACCGGCAGCTCCGGCATCGGACGCGGCGAGCGCATCCTGAAGGTGTGATGCCGACATAGCCAAAGAGGCACGCCGGGTGCGCCGTCATGTCCCGGCCCGCAGTACTCCATCCGAACGAATTATTGAATTTTTTGAATTAGCGAAGGAACCATCATGAACGTTTTCTACGACAAAGACGCTGACCTCTCCCTCATCAAGGGCAAGCAAGTCACGATCATCGGCTACGGCTCGCAAGGCCATGCACACGCGCTGAACCTGAAGGACAGCGGCGTGAACGTGACGGTCGGCCTGCGCAAGGGCGGCGCGTCGTGGAGCAAGGCCGAAAACGCCGGCCTGTCGGTCAAGGAAGTCGCGGAAGCGGTGAAGGGCGCGGACGTCGTCATGATGCTGCTGCCGGACGAGCAGATCGCCGACGTGTACGCGAAGGAAGTCCACGCGAACATCAAGCAGGGCGCGGCGCTCGCATTCGCGCACGGCTTCAACGTGCACTACGGCCAGGTCATCCCGCGCGCCGACCTCGACGTGATCATGATCGCGCCGAAGGCGCCGGGCCACACCGTACGCGGCACGTACTCGCAAGGTGGCGGCGTGCCGCACCTGATCGCGGTGGCGCAGAACAAGTCGGGCGCGGCACGCGACATCGCGCTGTCGTACGCGGCGGCGAACGGCGGCGGCCGTGCCGGCATCATCGAGACGAACTTCCGTGAAGAAACCGAAACCGACCTGTTCGGCGAACAGGCCGTGCTGTGCGGCGGTACCGTCGAGCTGATCAAGGCGGGTTTCGAGACGCTGGTCGAAGCCGGCTACGCGCCGGAAATGGCGTACTTCGAGTGCCTGCACGAGCTGAAGCTGATCGTCGACCTGATCTACGAAGGCGGCATCGCGAACATGAACTACTCGATCTCGAACAACGCCGAGTACGGCGAGTACGTGACCGGCCCGCGCGTCGTCACGGAAGAGACGAAGAAGGCGATGAAGCAGTGCCTGACCGACATCCAGACGGGCGAGTACGCGAAGAGCTTCATTCTCGAGAACAAGGCAGGGGCTCCGACGCTGCAGTCGCGCCGCCGTCTGACGGCCGAGCACCAGATCGAGCAGGTCGGCGCGAAGCTGCGCGCGATGATGCCGTGGATCGCGAAGAACAAGCTCGTCGACCAGACGAAGAACTAAGCACCTCGTGCTGTTCCGGCCCTTCGAGTGGAGGGTCGGCATCAAAAAGCCGTCCGAAGGCAGCAGTGCCCCGGGCGGCTTTTGTTATGCTACGTGCTTTGCAATTCACCGAACACAGAACGAATCCATGAACTATCCTCATCCGATCATCGCGCGCGAAGGCTGGCCGTTCATCGCGATTGCAGCCGTCGTCGCGCTGTTGATCCATGCCGTCGGGGGCTTCGGCTTCGCGTGGCCGTTCTGGCTGCTGCTCGTTTTCGTCGTCCAGTTCTTCCGCGATCCGCAGCGCCCGATCCCGGCGCAGCCGAACGCGGTGCTGTGCCCGGCGGACGGCCGCATCGTCGCGGTCGAGACCGCGCAGGATCCGTACGCGAACCGCGAAGCGCTGAAGATCAGCGTGTTCATGAATGTCTTCAATGTCCATTCGCAGCGTTCGCCGGTCGATGGCGCGATCAGCAAGGTCGAGTATTTCCCGGGTGCGTTCCTGAACGCGGCGATCGACAAGGCGTCGACCGAGAACGAGCGCAATGCGGTCGTGATCCAGACGGCGAGCGGCAAGACCGTCACGTCCGTGCAGATCGCCGGCCTGATCGCCCGCCGGATCCTCTGCTACGTGCGCGCCGGCGAGCCGCTGTCGCGCGGCCAGCGTTACGGTTTCATCCGCTTCGGTTCGCGCGTCGACGTGTACCTGCCGCTCGGCAGCCGCGCGAAGGTGTCGATCGGCGAGAAGGTCTACGCGTCGTCGACGATCCTCGCCGAGCTCGAACAGTAAGCGGCGGGGCGCACGATGGCCGCATTCAAACCGCGTCGGCCGCGTAACGGCTCCGGCCAGACGCCACGCCCGTTCCGCCGCAACAAGGTGATGGCGCCCGATGCGGCGCCGCTCGAGAGCCGCCGCGCCGCGCGCCAGCGGTTCCTGAAGACGCGCGGCATCTATCTGCTGCCGAACGCATTCACGACCGCCGCGCTGTTCTGCGGCTTCTTCGCGGTCGTGCAGGCGATGAACGTACGCTTCGAGATCGCCGCGATCGCGATTTTCGTGGCGATGGTGCTCGACGGAATGGACGGGCGCGTCGCGCGCATGACCCATACGCAGAGCGCGTTCGGCGAGCAGTTCGATAGTCTTTCCGACATGGTGTCGTTCGGCGTCGCGCCCGCGCTCGTGATGTACGAGTGGGTGCTGAAGGATCTCGGCCGCTGGGGCTGGCTCGCCGCGTTCGTCTATTGCTCGGGCGCCGCGCTGCGCCTCGCGCGCTTCAATACGAACATCGGCGTGGTCGACAAGCGCTTCTTCCAGGGGCTGCCGAGCCCGGCTGCCGCCGCGCTGATCGCCGGCTTCGTGTGGCTCGCGACCGACAACCGCGTGCCGATGAAGCTCGGCTGGCTGCCGTGGGTCGCGTTCGTGCTGACGATCTATGCGGGCGTGACGATGGTGTCGAACGCGCCGTTCTACAGCGGCAAGGCGCTCGACGTGCGGCACCGCGTGCCGTTCGCGGCGATCCTGCTCGTCGTCGTCGCGTTCGTGCTCGTGTCGTCCGATCCGCCGCTGATGCTGTTCTGCCTGTTCGTGCTGTACGGTCTGTCCGGCTACGTGTTCTGGGCCTACATGGCCATCCGCGGGCGCGCGAATCCGGCGCGCTCGTCGCAGCGCGATCACTGACGCCGACGCACGATTTGCCCGGAAACGGCGGCCTCGGGGCCGCCGTTTTCATTTGCCCCTTTTTCGAGCCGCGCCGCGCCGGTTCACGGTTCCCGGGTGCCGTCCCCGGGTGTCGTCCAATTGCACGGCCCACGGAATGTCGCTATAGTCTGCGGCATGACTGCATTTCCCCGCTTCTCCCTCCTTCTAGCCGGTGCGCCGCTACGCGCGCCAGCTTCGGCGCGCCTGCCGCGCTGACCGTTCTCGCCCTCCGTCTCAAGCCTCGTCTGTTGTTGAGCGTCGCCAGCGGTGGCGCGATCTCGTTACGTTTGACTTCCGTATAAAAGAGCCCTGGAGCCCCCCCATGACAGACAAGCTGATCATTTTCGATACGACGTTGCGTGACGGCGAGCAATCGCCCGGCGCGTCGATGACGAAGGAAGAGAAAATCCGCATCGCGAAGCACCTCGAGCGGATGAAGGTCGACGTGATCGAGGCCGGTTTCGCCGCCAGCTCGAACGGCGATTTCGACGCGATCCACACGATCGCCGGTCTCGTGAAGGACAGCACGATCTGTTCGCTGGCGCGGGCCAACGACAAGGACATCCAGCGCGCGGCGGACGCACTCAAGCCGGCCAACAGCGCGCGGATCCACACGTTCATCGCGACGTCGCCGCTGCACATGGAGAAGAAGCTGCGGATGACGCCGGACCAGGTGTTCGAGCAGGCGCGTCTCGCGGTGCGTTTCGCGCGCAAGTTCACCGACAACGTCGAATTCTCGCCGGAAGACGGCAGCCGTTCGGATCTCGATTTCCTGTGCCGTGTGCTGGAAGCCGTGATCGCCGAGGGCGCGACGACGATCAACATCGCCGATACGGTCGGCTACGGCGTGCCGGAACTCTACGGCAACCTCGTGAAGACGCTGCGCGAACGCATTCCGAACTCGGACAAGGCGATCTTCTCCGTGCATTGCCACAACGACCTCGGGATGGCGGTGGCGAACTCGCTCGCCGGTGTGAAGATCGGCGGTGCGCGGCAGATCGAATGCACGATCAACGGTCTCGGCGAGCGCGCGGGCAACACGTCGCTCGAGGAAATCGTGATGGCCGTGAAGACCCGCAAGGACTACTTCGGTCTCGACGTCGGCATCGACACGACGCAGATCGTGCCGACGTCGAAGCTCGTGTCGCAGATTACCGGCTTCGTCGTGCAGCCGAACAAGGCGGTGGTCGGCGCGAACGCATTCGCGCACGCATCGGGCATTCACCAGGACGGCGTGCTGAAGGCGCGCGACACCTACGAGATCATGCGCGCGGAAGACGTGGGCTGGACCGCGAACAAGATCGTGCTCGGCAAGCTGTCGGGCCGCAACGCGTTCAAGCAGCGTCTGCAGGAGCTGGGCGTGTCGCTCGACAGCGAAGCCGAGCTGAATGCCGCGTTCATGCGCTTCAAGGATCTGGCCGACCGCAAGGCGGAGATCTTCGACGAGGACATCATCGCGATCGTGTCCGAGGAATCGGCGCTCGCGCAGGAACAGGAGCACTTCAAGTTCGTGTCGCTGTCGCAGCGTTCGGAAACGGGCGAGCAGCCGCAGGCGAAGGTCGTGTTCGCGGTCGAAGGCAAGGAAGTGACCGGCGAGGCGCGCGGCAACGGCCCGGTCGACGCGACGTTCAATGCGATCGAGGGTGAAGTCGGCAGCGGGTCCGAGCTGCTGCTGTACTCGGTCAACGCGATCACGACCGGCACGCAGGCGCAGGGCGAAGTGACCGTCCGGCTGTCGAAGAGCGGGCGGATCGTCAACGGCGTGGGCACCGATCCGGATATCGTCGCCGCATCCGCGAAGGCGTACATTTCCGCGCTGAACAAGCTGCACTCGAAGGACGACAAGCTCAACCCGCAGCGCTCGTAAGCGCCGCGCGTTGCGCGGCACCGAGACG
>Ga0209371_1000407_pt1 | contig 44809 bp, 40 predicted proteins | sample AgamicAtAmrz_FD_187165 | JGI IMG/M metagenome (GOLD analysis project Ga0209371, IMG submission 187165) | Agave microbial communities from Guanajuato, Mexico - At.Am.rz (SPAdes) (version 2) | ecosystem: Host-associated > Plants > Roots > Rhizosphere | place: Guanajato, Mexico | collected 2012-06-07
GATCCACGAGACGCTGGCCCAACAATACTGTTTAGGAGAAGAATATGGGTTTTCTTGACAAGCTTTTTGGCAATAAATCAGAAAGCACATCTGGGACGATTGATATTGTTGCGCCTCTGTCAGGCGAGATCGTAAACATTGAAGACGTACCGGATGTGGTGTTTGCCGAGAAGATCGTTGGCGACGGTATTGCCATCAAACCAACCGGCAACAAAATGGTTGCGCCGGTTGATGGCACCATCGGTAAGATTTTTGAAACCAACCATGCGTTTTCAATCGAGTCTGACAACGGCATCGAACTGTTTGTACACTTCGGCATTGATACGGTCGAGCTGAAAGGCGAAGGCTTCAAGCGTATCGCTGAAGAGGGCCAGAAGGTCAAGAAAGGCGACGTGGTGATCGAGTTTGATCTGCCGCTGCTGGAAGAGAAAGCAAAATCGACGCTGACGCCTGTCGTTATCTCCAACATGGACGAGATCAAAGAGCTGGTTAAGCTTTCTGGTCAGGTGACCGTTGGCGAGACGCCGGTTATCCGCATCAAGAAGTAACGGATTCAGCTAATAAAACGGCACCCATTGGGTGCCGTTTTTGTTTGTCTGTTCTCTGGCGTACAAAGTCAGGCAAGGATTATATCACCTGCGCACCGGCACAAGCGCAGCGGAGATTCAGGCCTTATCCTGTGACTGCCAGCGCGGCAGCCTAATCGTCAGTTCCAGCCCGCCCTCAGGACGGTTAACCGCATTCACCTCACCGTGGTGCGCCAGCACCACCTTACGCACGATAGCCAGCCCCAGACCATAGCCTTTGCCCAACAGCGGCGAGTTAACCCGCACAAAGGGATCGAAAATGCTGGAGAGCTTCTCGTCGTCGACGCCCGGCCCCTGATCGCGCACGCGGATCGCCAGCCACTGCTGCTCGGCCTTCAACCTCACCTGAATATGCTGGCCAGGCAACGAGAAACGCAGCGCATTACGCAGCACGTTCTCAATGCCGCGCCGGATCAGCTCCGCGTTGCCGCGCACCGTGTAATCCGCGCTCTCATCGACGTGCAAATCAACCTTCACATCGGGAATTTGCGCCTCGTAGCGCACATCGGTCACCACCGCCTGCACCAGACCGGTCAGATCAAAATACTGCTCGTCAGGCATGCTCTCATGCCCGGCGCGCGACAGCGTCAGCAGTTCGCCAATCATTTTGTCCAGCCGCCGCGCCTCTTCATCAATGCGATCCAGAGAGGCATTCACACTCTCCGGCGTCTGCCGCGCCAGGCCGGTCGCCAGCTGCAGTCGCGCCAGCGGCGAACGCAGCTCGTGCGAGATATCGTGCAGCAGCTCTTCGCGCGCCCGCACCAGCGTATCGAGCCGCTCCACCATGGCATCGAACGCTTCCGCCACGTTTGACAGCTCATCATGGCGTTTGCGCATCATCGGAAAGAGCCGCACGCTGAGATCGCCGTTCGACACGCGCGAAAACCCCTCACGCAGCTGACGCATCGGCCGGGTCAGGTTCCACGCCAGCAGCAGGCTAAACAGCAAGCCCACCGAGCCAGCAAACACAAACATCGGTTCAGGGATATTCAGAATGCGGCGCGGCCCGTCCATTCCCATCGAACTGTCTTCGCGCAGGCCTTTCACGTTATAGCGCAGCTCATATTCTTTGCCGTCCGCCCCTTTCACCCAACGCACAATCACGTCCGGGAATTTCCCCTGAAACGGCGGGTTAAAGGTTTCCGGCAGGGGTTCAGAATTGGCAGGCCGCGCGTGCTGGATAACGGAAAAGAACTGGCGATCGTTTGGTTCCCAGTCAGCCATCATATCGTCCAGCGAACTGGGGCCGCCGCGCTCAAGCACTGAAACGGCGGAAGCCATCTGCAAATTCACGATGCGGCGCGTAGCGATGATCTCCGGCGGCTCATGGCGATTACCGGCGATAGTGAAGCCAAGCCAGAGCAGCTGGCTGATAATAACGAACACGATCCAGAAGCCGATGAGGATCTTCCAGAACATGCGGCCGCGATAGTTTTGCTTCATCGAATGCGGTAACCGATGCTGCGCACCGTTTCGATATTAACGCTGTCGGCGGTCAGCGCGGCCAGCTTCTGGCGAATATTGCTGATATGCACATCGACGCTGCGATCGTAGGCTTCGCGCGGACGTCCCAGCCCCTTTTCCGACAGCTCATCCTTTGACACTACGCGGTCCGGCGCGCGCATCAGCAGGTCCAGCAGGTTGAATTCTGATGCAGTCAGATCGAACGCCTTGCCCTGCCATTCGGTAATGCGGGTTGCGGGGTTGAGGGTCAGCTCGCCCCAGCGCAGCAGATCTTTTTTATCGGGCAGCGGGACCTGCTCCTCAAAGCGGCGCAGCACGGCACGCAGGCGCGCCACCAGCTCTCGCGGATAGCAGGGCTTCGGCATATAGTCATCTGCGCCCATCTCCAGCCCGATTACGCGATCGATATTGTCGCCTTTAGCGGTCAGCATAATTACCGGCAGACGGCTGTTCTGGCGCACCTGGCGCAGCACATCAATGCCGCTCATATCCGGCAGCATAATATCGAGGATCATCGCGGTATACTGGCCGGAAAGCGCGCCTTCAATACCCGCGCTGCCTGTTAATACCAGCTGAGTTTCAAAGCCTTCCGCAATAAGGTACTGGCTGAGCATGGTGCCCAGCTCCATATCGTCATCAACTAACAAAATTTTCATGGTGTTCTCTCGCCTGAATTGCCGCTATTTTGTCCTGAGCGGACGCCGGACGCAGCCGATTTTACGCGTTCCTTACAGATCCGGCGTCAGACGATGCTCTGGGTGACTATAGACAAAGTCGGCCCGAAAGTCTGGGCCGAGGCAGCGAGATGATTTACTGATAAACGCCGGTAGAGAGGTAACGATCGCCGCGATCGCAGACGATAGCGACGATTACGCTGCCGGGCTGCGCCTGGGCGATACGCAATGCGCCCGCCACTGCGCCACCGGAGCTGACGCCGCAGAAAATACCTTCACGCCGCGCCAGCGCGCGCATCGTCTCTTCCGCTTCGGTCTGCCCCATATCCATTACCTCATCGACCAGTTCGGGTCGATAGATGCCGGGCAGATAGGCCTGCGGCCAGCGGCGGATACCGGGAATAGCGCTGCCCTCTTCCGGCTGCAAACCGACAATCTTCACGCTGTCGCTCTGCTCTTTCAGATAGCGGCCAACGCCGGTAATGGTGCCGGTGGTGCCCATGCTGGAGACAAAGTGAGTCAGGCGTCCGGCGCTCTTCTGCCAGATTTCCGGGCCGGTGGTCTGGTAATGACCCAGCGGATTATCGGGATTATTGAACTGGTCTAGCACGCGCCCTTCGCCGTGCGCCATCATGGTCAGCGCCAGGTCGCGCGCGCCCTCCATGCCCTGCTCGCGGCTCACCAGCACCAGCTCAGCTCCGTAGGCGCGCATGGCATCCTGCCGCTCCTGGCTCATGTTTTCGGGCATCAGCAGGCGCAGCGCATAGCCTTTCATCGCGGCGATCATCGCCAGCGCAATGCCGGTATTACCGCTGGTCGCTTCAATCAGGCGATCGCCCGGCGCGATCTCGCCGCGCAGCTCGGCCTGGTGGATCATCGACCAGGCGGCGCGATCCTTGACCGAGCCAGCAGGATTATTGCCTTCCAGCTTTAGCCAGATTTCACTGCCGTTGGCAGGCGTCAGGCGCTGGAGTTTGATCAGCGGCGTATTGCCGATGGTGTTGTGCAGAGTGGTCAAGATGCGTTTCCCGGCGAACAAAGCGAGCAAAAAAAGGGGCGGGGTCAAACCCGCCCGCTGTCGCGTGAGAAAATATCAGGCGCTTTCAGCAAAGGCAACAGCGCGCAGCGGCGTGGTGCCCTGGTAAAGGCGTGCCTGTTGCAGACCAACGAACAGGCGTTCGCCGCGCACCGGCGCGCTTCTTTCGCCGTCGAACACCAGCGAGAAAGGCTCACTCTGCCATCCGGTCGGCTGCACGACCAGCTGCCAGAAGTGACCGCGCGGGCTGACTTCCAGAATCTGCACCGGCAGCGGCGTCTCCAGGCTGCTCTGACGCGATACATCAATTTCCCACGGGCGCAGGAACAGTTCGACGTTACCCTGATGCGCTGGCGTATAGCCCAGCGGCCAGTGGTGCGCGCCAACGTGGAACTGCGAACCGTGGATCTCGCCGTCGAAACGGTTTACTTCGCCGAGGAACTCCAGCACAAATCGGGTGGCTGGATCGCGCCATACGTCGTCCGGCGTGCCCACCTGTTCGATATTGCCCTGGCTCATCACCACCACGCGATCGGCCACTTCCATCGCCTCTTCCTGATCGTGAGTCACGAACACGCTGGTGAACTTCAGCTCTTCATGCAGCTGACGCAGCCAGCGACGCAGCTCTTTACGCACCTGCGCATCGAGCGCGCCAAACGGTTCGTCGAGCAGCAGGATTTGCGGTTCGACTGCCAGCGCACGCGCCAGCGCCACGCGCTGCTTCTGACCACCCGACAGCTGCGCCGGAAAGCGGTTCGCCAGATGCGCCAGCTGCACCATCTCCAGCAGACGCGTCACGCGCTGTTTGATTTCGGCAGAAGAAGGACGCTCGCGGCGCGGCAGTACCGTCAGGCCAAAAGCAATATTGTCGAACACCGTCATATGGCGGAACAGCGCATAGTGCTGGAACACAAACCCGACCTGGCGGTCGCGGGCGTGTAGCGCACTGACGTCTTTATTGTGAAAACGGATTTGCCCGCTGTTCTGGTGCTCCAGCCCGGCGATAATACGCAGCAGCGTGGTTTTCCCGGAACCAGACGGGCCCAGCAGCGCCACCATCTGGCCAGAAGGAATATCCAGAGAGATATCGTTCAACACCGGTGTGCGGCCGAAAGATTTATTGATCTGGTTAATCTCAATGCTCATGGTTTTCCTCCTGTTGCAGGCGATGCTGCTGTTGCTCTAAACGCCACTGCAACACGCTTTTCAGAAACAGTGTCACGATTGCCATCAGCGTCAGCAGCGCGGCGGCGGTAAATGCGCCCACCACGTTGTAATCCTGATGCAGTAATTCAACCTGAAGCGGCAAAGTGTAGGTTTCGCCGCGAATCGATCCCGAAACCACAGAGACCGCACCAAACTCGCCGAGAGTACGCGCGTTGGTCAGCACCACGCCGTACAGCATCGCCCAGCGAATGTTCGGCAGCGTCACGCGGCGGAACATCTGCCAGCCGGATGCGCCAAGCAGCACCGCGGCTTCATCTTCATGGCTGCCCTGGCTCAGCATCACCGGCACCAGCTCACGTACCACAAACGGACAGGTAACGAAGACGGTTGCCAGCACCATGCCAGGCCAGGCGAACATCACCTGAATGTTGTGCGCGTCCAGCCAGCTGCCTGCGGGCCCGTTGATGCCCCAGAACAGCAGATACATCAGGCCCGCCACCACTGGCGACACCGCGAATGGAATATCAAACAGCGTCAGCAGCAGCTGGCGGCCAGGAAAAGTAAAACGCGTCACCAGCCAGGCAAGCAGCGTACCGAACACCAGGTTGACCGGCACGGTAATCAGCGCCACCAGCACTGTCAGCCAGATGGCATGCAGCATATCGCTGTCGGCAAGGTTTTGCAGGCTGACGCCCAGCCCCATCTTCAACGCTTCGTAGAAGATGGAGACCATCGGCACCACCAGCAGCAGCAGTGAGAACAGCACACCGATACCGATCAGCAGCCATTTGCTCCAGTTGACCGGCTGACGATCGGCGGCGTTGATGTGTGAAATGTCCGCCATTAGTGACCTCCCAGTCGACGGCCGAAGCGGCTCTGCAAGGTGTTAATCGCGAACAGCAGCACCAGCGATGCGGCAAGAATCACGGATGCGATGGCGCTGGCCGCCGGATAATCGAACTCCTGCAAACGCACAAAAATCATCAGGGAGGTGACCTCGGTTTTCCACGCAATGTTACCGGCGATAAAGATCACCGCGCCAAACTCGCCAATGCTGCGGGTAAAGGAGAGCGCCGTGCCCGCCAGCAGCGCAGGCGCCACTTCCGGCAGCACCACGCGGCGGAAGCTCTGCCACGGCGTTGCGCCTAAGGTTTGCGCCGCCTCTTCATACTCCGGTCCCAGCTCTTCCAGTACCGGCTGTACGGTACGCACCACAAAAGGGATGCTGGTAAATGCCATGGCGACAGCGATGCCGAGCCAGGTATAGGAAACCTTGATGTCGAAGACGTTATAGATCCACTCGCCGTACCAGCCGTTCACCGAGAAGAGACCGGCCAGCGTCAGGCCCGCAACGGCGGTTGGCAGCGCGAACGGCAGATCGACCAGGCCATCCAGCAGCGTGCGGCCCGGAAAACGGTAGCGCGTTAAAATCCACGCCATAATCATGCCGAACACCGCATTGAACAGCGACGCCACGCCTGCTGACAGTATGGTGACCTTATAGGCGGCCACCAGCTGCGGGTTGCTGATTACCGCCCAGTATTGCGCCAGCGTCATGTTAGAGAGCTGCATCAGCAGCGCGCTGATTGGCAGCAGCAGAATTAAACAGGTGAACAGCAGGCTGGTGCCGAGGCTAAGTCCAAAGCCAGGCAAGACGCGTTTCTGACTTAACGCAAACATTATCCACGCCCCGCTGATAACAGTTGATCCAGTTCACCGCCGCTGGCGAAATGTGTCTTCATGACGTTTTCCCAGCCGCCGAACTGATCTTCCACGCGGAACAGCTGCGTCTGCGGGAAGCGATCTTTATGCTCGCCCATCAGCTGCGGATTGTTCACGCGGTAGTAGTAATCGGTGATGATTTGCTGTGCCTGCGGCGTATAGAGATAGTTAAGATAGGCTTTCGCCGCATCGGCGGTGTTATTTTGCTCGACGTTCTTATCGACCCACGCCACCGGGAACTCAGCGAGAATATCGGTTTTCGGCACCACCACCTCATATTCATCTTTGCCGTACTGGTTACGGATATTGTTCACTTCAGATTCGAAGCTAATCAGCACGTCGCCCAGACCGCGCTCGGCGAACGTGGTGGTGGCGCCGCGTCCGCCGGTATCGAACACCTCAACGTTCTTCAGGAACTTCGCCATAAAGGCGCGGGTTTTCGTTTCGTCCCCGCCGTTGGCTTTGCTGGTTGCGCCCCAGGCTGCCAGCCAGGTGTAACGGCCGTTGCCAGAGGTCTTGGGATTAGGGAAAACCAGTTTTACATTGTCGCGGCCCAGATCGGCCCAGTCGTGGATCTGCTTTGGATTGCCCTTGCGCACCAGAAACGCCATGGTGGAGTAAAATGGCGAGCTGTTGTTGGGCAGGCGGCGTTGCCAGTCGGCAGCCACCAGATTGCCTTTGTCGTGCAGCACCTGCACGTCCGTCACCTGGTTATAGGTCACCACGTCGGCGCGCAGCCCTTGCAGGATCGCCAGCGCCTGTTTTGAAGAACCGGCGTGCGACATTTTAATGGTGAGCTTATCGTCAGGATGGCTGGCATCCCACTGTTTCTCGAACGGCGCATTCAGGGCGACAAACAGCTCGCGCGCCACGTCATATGAGCTGTTAAGCAGTTCGGTGGCATTCGCCGCGCCCGCAAGACTGAGCGACAAGGCGATACCGCCAACGATATTTTTCATCGTTCTTTTGGTCATTGGGCACCCTGAGGAAACATGAGATCCGGCTCACGCCAGCCGTTTGCCCAGTGTATTTATAACCCCATGAAAAGCAGTAGCGGTTTTATATATCGTTTGATGATTTCAAAGTCGAAAATGGCATAAGACGGCGCAAGAGTTTATGCGCCAGACGGGAAAGCGCCTGACGCAAAACACCTTACCGCTGCCAGATGATTTTGCTTAGTTTCCAGCTTTTCAGCACATCATCTGAAGGCATCAGGCCGTCTGGACCGTGCCAGTTGCCGCTGTAGACATAAGAGAGGTGCTGGCTGCCGGGCGCACGGCACTCGACGTCGTGGTTGTTCACGCCACCCGCCAGCTTGCAGTTATTGAAGGCTTTGCTGAATTTGTCGCTGAAGGTATCACCGATTTTGCTGCCATCCTGTGCAGCGATTGCGCTGTCCGTTACCTCAATACGCTCCACGCTGCTGCGGCCGCTGATTTGCAGCTTCACCTGGCCGTCGTCCAGCGCCTGCCAGAATGCGATAACGTCACCGTTCTCGCTGCGCATCCCCTGGCGCAGCTTATAGTTGCCGCTCAGGCCGTCGCTGATAGCGCTTTCGCTCATGGCCGTGGCGCTGCCCACGCCGCCAACGCCCTGTTCCGTCGCGGTCAGAGAAGAGCCAAACCAGTTCCACGGCAGCGCCGACGACCAGTGATAGCTCAGCGGGTTATACCAGCTGACGTCTGAATCAGTAGAAGAAGCGGAGCCGGAACTGGCGCAGCCGCTCAGCAGCGCGGCGGCCACCAGCAGCGAGTAAGGTAAAGCTTTCATCAAAACTCCTGTTAATACTGTGCCGAACGGCAGAACTCTTTGGAGTCGCCCGGCGCAAAAAAGTTTATTCTGCCTGCTGATGTTCCGGCAGAAAGCAGTCGCGCAGCCGGGCATTGCTGAGCAGCCACAGCAGCGCGAGGCCGTCAAACAGCGTCAGCAGCAGCGGCCAGGGCGAAGTCAGCAGATCGCCTGAGGCGAATGACATCCCCTGCCACGCCAGATTCACCGCCAGCGACAGCGCCAGTACCCAGCGCCAGGCCTGCCACAAACGAGGCCAGCGCAAGCGGTAGCCGGTCAGAAGCAGGCCGACCAGCGCAGGCGCGCCGAGCGCCAGACCCAGCCAGAACGCCTGGCGATCGGGATAGAACAGCCCCAGCAGATCGTTGCCCTGCTGGCGCGACGCGCCCGCCATCACCAGCAGGATCCAGGTACGTGCCAGCAGCAGCAGGATCGGCCAAAAAAGAAACGGCAGCCGCAGCTGCCCTTTCGCATCATATTCGTCCGGCAAATATTTCACCGCATCAATACTCCCGGTCCTCAATCAGCCGCTTGCCGAGCAGCACCGAATCCACCGGCTCATACTCCAGCTTTTCGTAGAACGCGACCACCTGATCGTTCTCTTCACGCACCATCAGGTTGATTTTAGGGCAGCCGCGCGCGATCAGTTTTTTCTCCAGCCGGTTCATCAGCGCATTAGCGAAGCCGCGTCCCTGATAGTCGGGATGCACCGCCAGATAATAGGCGGAACCGCGGTGCCCGTCGTAGCCGCCCATTAGCGTCCCGACCACCTCACCGCCCACTTCCGCCACCAGGAAGAGGTCCGCGTCATGGTTCATCTTGCGTTCGATATCCAGTTCCGGATCGTTCCACGGACGTAACAAATCGCAACGCTCCCAGAGCGTAATGACCTCTTCAAAATCTTCCTGGCGGAAAGCGCGAATTTCCATTGTATTTACCCTGCAATAAGCTCAATTCGCTGATTATCACGCATTCCGGGCCGTGCGCAACCCTGGTTAGCGCAGCGTGGAAGAAAAAGCGGCAATTTTTCTGTTAGCAACCTGACATACAAAATAATGACCTGAAAGGGTTGTGCCCTCGCAGCGAACAAAACGTTACGATATAACACTGGGCACGAACTCTGCCAATGGACCTGCACATGCAAAAATTATCTCTGCTCAAGCGTCTGACCAACCGTCGACAGCTGCTGCTTTCTGGCCTGGCGCTGGCTATCCTGTCGCCGCGCGCGATTCAGGCGAAAGAGGAAACGACGCCGCTGCGCGTCAGCTCGCGCCACACGAAGCCTGCGCCGCCGCAAAAGAACGGCAAACGCATTGTGATGATCGATCCCGGCCACGGCGGCATCGATTCTGGTGCGGTCGGCAGCGAAGGCTCCGAAGAGAAGCATGTGGTGCTGGAGATTGCCAACACCGTGCGCCAGTTGTTGCAGGACCATCCGAATATTGAGGTGCGACTGACGCGCGACAGTGACCACTTTATTCCGCTTTACCAGCGCGTCGAGATCGCCCACCAGCATGGTGCGAATCTGTTTATGTCGATCCACGCCGATGGCTTTACCAGCCCCGACGCCAGCGGTGCTTCGGTGTTCGCCCTGTCGAACCGCGGCGCAAGCAGCGCCATGGCGCGTTATCTGTCAGATAAAGAGAACGCGGCGGATAAGGTCGGCGGCGCGAAAGTCGAGCAGCAGGATCAGTACCTCAATCAGATTCTGTTCGATCTGGTGCAGACCGATACCATTCGTAACAGCCTGACGCTGGGCAAGCACGTGTTAGACCAGATCCGGCCGGTGCATCATCTGCACAGCGAACATACCGAACAGGCGGCATTCGCCGTGCTGAAATCGCCGTCGATCCCATCAGTACTGGTCGAGACCTCCTTTATTACCAACCCGCGTGAAGAGAAGCTGCTCGGCACCACCGCGTTCCGCCGCACCATCGCGACGGCGATCGCTGGCGGCATTACCCGCTACTTTGATGAGTACGATCGCCGCAATGGTCAGGTATAATCGCGCCACTTTTTTTGCAATGAGCCAATGTCATGCCCGATATTTCCCGCGTTAAAGCCTTTCTGCTGAGTCTGCAGGAGACAATCTGTAATCAACTGGCGGCGGCCGACGGCGGCGCGCAGTTTGTCGAAGACAGCTGGCAGCGTCCGGGCGGCGGCGGCGGCCGCAGCCGCGTGCTGCGCGACGGCGCGGTGTTTGAGCAGGCGGGCGTTAACTTTTCGCACGTACACGGCGACCTGATGCCCGCGTCGGCGACGGCACACCGTCCGGAGCTGGCGGGCCGCAGCTTTGAAGCGATGGGCGTGTCGCTGGTGATCCATCCGCGCAACCCCTATGTCCCGACCAGCCACGCTAACGTGCGCTTTTTTATCGCCGAAAAGCCAGGTGCCGATCCGGTGTGGTGGTTCGGCGGCGGCTTCGATCTGACGCCCTATTACGGCTTTGAAGAGGATGCGGTGCACTGGCACCAGACCGCGTTCGACCTCTGCCAGCCGTTCGGCGATGAGGTCTATCCGCGCTACAAAAAATGGTGCGACGACTATTTCTACCTGAAACACCGCGACGAACAGCGCGGCATTGGCGGGCTGTTTTTCGACGATCTCAATACGCCCGACTTCGACACCAGTTTTCGCTTTATGCAGGCGGTGGGCAACGGCTTCCTTGATGGCTATTTGCCGATTGTGGAGCGGCGAAAGGCGCTGCCGTGGGGCGAGCGCGAGCGCCAGTTCCAGCTCTATCGCCGCGGCCGCTACGTAGAATTTAATCTGGTGTGGGATCGCGGCACGCTGTTTGGCCTGCAAACCGGCGGCCGCACCGAATCGATTCTGATGTCGATGCCGCCGCTGGTGCGCTGGGAGTATGACTACCAGCCAGAGCCCGGCTCGCCGGAAGCCGCGCTGACGCGCGACTTTTTACCGGTGCGCGACTGGCTATAGCGGCTGGGTTTGCGCCTCGACCACCGCCAGCGCCACCATATTGACGATGCGCCTGACCGAGGCGATGCGCGTCAGCACGTGCACTGGCTTGCTGATGCCCATCAGCACCGGGCCAACGGTGACGCCCTCTGACGTGGAAACGCGCAGTAGGTTGTAACTAATACGCGCCGCTTCTACGTTAGGCATAATCAGCAGGTTGGCTGCGCCCTTCAGCGGGCTGTCCGGCATTAGCTCGCGGCGAATGCTCTCAATCAGCGCCGCGTCGCCGTGCATCTCGCCATCGACCTCCAGATCCGGCGCGCGGCGCTGAATGATCGCCAGCGCCTCGCGCATCTTGCGCGCGCCAGGCGCGCTGGAGGTGCCGAAACTGGAGTGCGACAGCAGCGCCACGCGCGGCTCAATGCCGAAGCGGCGCACCGTTTCCGCCGCCAGCAGCGTCAGATCGGCCAGCTGTTCCGGCGTAGGATCCTCGTTAACATAGGTGTCGGTAATAAAGGTATTGCCGCTCGGCAGCAGCAGCGCGTTCATCGCGCCCGCCACCTTCACGTCGTCACGCAGCCCGAACACTTTCTCCACCACGTCGTAGTGCTCATGGTAGTCGCCAATGGTGCCGCAGATCATCGCGTCCGCCTCGCCGCGATGCACCATGATGGCCCCGATCAGCGTCGGGTTGCCGATCACCGCGCGCTGCGCCTGTTCCGGCGTGACGCCGCGCCGCTTCATCATCTGGTAATACTCGTTCCAGTACGCTTTAAAGCGCGGATCGGACTCGTTATTCACCACGTCGAAATCTTTGCCCGCCTCAATCTTTAGACCCTGCTTTTGCAAACGCATCTCTATGACGTTGGGACGGCCAATCAGAATCGGTCGCGCCAGCCCGAGCGTAACCAGCTCCTGCGTCGCGTGCAGCACGCGCACCTCTTCCCCTTCCGCCAGCACCACGCGCTTCGGCGCTTTGCGCGCCTGGGAAAAAATCGGCTTCATAAACAGGTTGGTTTTATAGACGAACTCGGTGAGCTTCTCGCGGTAGGCGTCAAAATCGGCAATCGGACGGGTCGCGACGCCGGATTCCATCGCGGCGCGCGCCACCGCAGGCGCGATCTGCACAATCAGGCGCGGATCGAAGGGCTTCGGAATCAGATACTCCGGCCCAAAGCTGAGGTCCTGGTCGTCATAGGCAGAGGCCACCACATCGTTCTGCTCCGCCTGCGCCAGCGCGGCGATGGCGTGCACCGCCGCCAGCTTCATCTCCTCGTTAATGCTGGTCGCGCCCACGTCGAGCGCGCCGCGAAAGATAAACGGGAAGCAGAGCACGTTATTAACCTGGTTAGGGAAATCAGAGCGGCCTGTGCAGATGATCGCATCGGGCCGCACCGCCTTCGCCAGCGGCGGCATAATTTCCGGCTCCGGATTCGCCAGCGCCAGAATCAGCGGATCGCGCGCCATTTTCTGCACCATCTCCGCCGTCAGCACGCGCGGCCCGGAACAGCCGAGGAAGATATCCGCGTTCTCGATCACCTCGTCCAGCCTGCGCGCGCCGCTATCCTCTACCGCATAGTCCGCCTTGGTCGGCGTCATGCTGGCCTCACGATCGCGGTAGATCACTCCTTTCGAGTCGCACACCACGATATGGCGCTTTTGCATGCCGAGCGCGGTCAGCAGATTCAGGCAGGCAATCGCCGATGCGCCTGCGCCAGACACCACCAGCCGCACCTCACCAATCTCTTTACCGACGATGCGCAGCCCGTTGAGCACCGCGGCGGTGCAGATGATCGCCGTACCGTGCTGATCGTCGTGGAATACCGGGATCTTCATGCGCTGGCGCAGCTGCTGCTCAATGTAAAAACATTCTGGCGCTTTGATATCCTCCAGGTTGATGCCGCCAAAGGTCGGCTCCAGCGCGGCGATCACATTGATCAGGCGGTCGGGATCCTGCTCATCCACTTCGATGTCGAATACATCAATACCGGCGAACTTTTTAAACAGCACGCCTTTGCCTTCCATCACCGGTTTGCCCGCCAGCGCGCCGATATTGCCCAGCCCCAGCACCGCGGTGCCGTTGGAGATCACCGCAACCAGGTTGCCGCGTGCGGTGTATTTATGGGCCGCCAGCGGATCTTCGGCGATTTCTAAACAGGGTGCGGCAACGCCTGGTGAATAGGCCAGCGCCAGATCGCGCTGGGTCGCAAGAGGTTTAGTGGGTGAAACCTGGATTTTGCCTGGGGTGGGATATTGATGGAAATCCAGCGCGCTCTGCTTGAGTTGGTCGTCCATTGTCGGTTCCTTTATCAGCTTCAGTGCGCTGGCAGTATAAAAGGCGGGCCGAAAGGAAAACGTTGGGGCGATCGCGATAAGGCAGTTTGGTGCCGCTGGCGGCACCGTTTTACCCGTTACTGGGTCATGCTGAGGATCGTGCGGATGTTTTGCGCCGAGGTGGCAACCATATCGATCGCGCCGGTACGCAGTGCGCCGAGCAGCGCCATTGCCTTGGTATTTTCAGAAGCGATGGCAATCACGCAGGGAATTTTACGCAGCTCGTCGATGCTCAGCCCGATAACGCGATCGTTCATCACCGTATCGACATGCTGGCCCTGCGCATTGAAGAAGTCATAGCCCGCCACATCGCCGGTGACGCCCTGGTTCACGCTGGCGTCGATAATCTCGTGCGGCGTAAACCAGCCGAGCTTTACCATATAGCTGTTTTCATTCATATCGCCGATCCCCACCAGCGCGATATCCGCTTTACGCGCGCGGTCCAGCGTCTCTTTAATGGTGCCGTTCTGCATAAACGCCTCTTTCAGCGCGCGGTTCTCTACGTAGGCTGGCGCATAGAGCGTCTCGCTAAAGCCGCCGAACTTTTTCGCCAGCCGACGACTGATATGATCGGCGTTGATCGCGTCGCCGGGACGATGGGTGCCGCCGATGCCGCAAATGAAGTGGCAGTTGCGCATTGGCACCGCGCCGGGATGATCGGCAACTGCCGCGACGTTGCGCCCTTGTCCCACCGCTACCACGGTATTTTCTTTGAGGTTTTGCGCAAGATGGGCTGATACCAGCGCCGCCACCTGCCGACGCTGTTCTTCGCCATCCTGGTGATCGAGTGCGATCAGCGCGCGTTGCAGTTGCGGAAAGCGATCCAGCAGCTGCTGCTCCAGTCGGGTACTGAAAACCGGATGGTAGCGAACATTGATCTCAACAATGCCCTCTTCTTTCGCCCGTTTCAGCAGTCGTCCAACCTTAATGCGCGAAATACCGAATTTGCGCGCAATCTCTTCCTGCGTGATTTCATCCTGATAGTAAGCGACGGCGATTTCCGTCAGCAGTTCCGTGTCCTGAGCGAGGGTATTTTTTTCCATCTTGACCTGATTCAGCGTTGCCTTAACTGCCGGGATTTATAACACTGATGCGGCTCACTTAGCCAGGCAAGCGCCAGCGAGCCGCATGTGACGTCACAGATCAGCGACGGATCGCGTCGATCTTCAGCATGCGCGCAATCACGATATCCAGCTCCTTTTGATCGAAGATTTGCTTCCAGTCCGGCTTAACGATCTTCTCGCGACCATATTCCATCGCGATCATGCAGGCGTCGGAGAAAGGATTGGTGGCGCGGAAAGCAACCGCCAGCGCGATCTGAATATGGCCATACAGCATCGCTTTAGCCGCCTCTTCCGGCACGCCGCTGTGCTTCACCGTCTCGTCCAGCGCCTCTTTCATAAACGCGCCAACCATACAGGCGACGGTTTCCACCAGCGTCGGCTCCAGATAGGCGAGCTGCGTCACGGTCACCCAGTGCACCTGATCCACCGGACCATACATCACGCTGATCACCTTGCTCAGTTCGGCTTTCTGCTCATCACTGCCACTCTCATAGGCCGCCGCGATATGCTGAATCGCCGCCACGCCGCCGAAAGCATCTTCATGCTCCTCTTTGGTATAGCGCTGCAGGAATACCGACGGATGGCAGGGGTGCGCCACCGCATACTCGATATCGTCACGCTGGGCGATGAGGTTGGCGTAGGCCGCCGCTGGATCCAGCGTCAGCAGCACCGCGCCGCTTTTCATCTGCGGCACGACTGCTTCAGACACTTTGCCCAGCACGATATCAGGCACCGCAAGGATCACCACGTCGCTCAGCGGCACGACCGAACCGGCGTCAGAAATTTCACGTCCCTGGGCGCTGATTTGCGTTTGCGCCTGCGGCGAGTTCTCGCAATAAAACACCTGGTAGTCGCTCTGCTGCAAATTCGCGGAGATGCGCATGCCCATTTTGCCGCCCGCGCCAATTACAGTGATGGTTTTCATTTGATTGCTCATGGTTATTACTCCTGATCTTGTTTACTACGTAAGAATTCAACACAGCGCTGCGTCCACTGCGCTTCCAGCTGGCAGGTGCTTTCTGCGTTCTCCTGCCACGGCAGCCAGTGCTCGATAATCTGGTTAATGCCTTTCTCCGCTGGCCGCACGCTGGCGATCAGCCTGTCGTAATCCAGCAGGCCTTCGCCCAACGGCACCCCGGCTAGCGTAAAGCCGACCCAGCCATCACGACGTGAAAAGGCGAAATCTTTGATATGCAGATTGCCGACGCGCGCGGCGGTGTTAGCGATAACCTGTTCGGGCAGCTCAAGCCCCGCGACGCAGTTGGCAGGATCGAGACAGACCGCCAGCCAGGGCGAAGGGAAAGCATCGATCAGCGCCATCAGATCGGCGCTGGAAATTTGCTCATAGGTTTCCAGGCAGAGTTTCACCTGCTGGTGCTCAAAGGCTGGCAGCGCACGGGCGATAAGCTGCTTCGCCTCTTCATGCGTCGGGCGATGCGTGGCGGTAAAGCACATCGAACGAATCACCTTTGCTTCAAGCAGCGATGCCATATGCAGATAGCGCTGTAGATGAGCCGTGTCGAGGCCGCGCGTGCCCAGCTCCAGCGTGATGCCCAGCGCGTCGGCCTGCTGTTTAAGCTCGCGTAGCTGCGCGTCGCTCCAGCTTTCAATTGGCGAATAGTCGCAAATCTGGAACACCGAAACGTCGAGGTCAGCGGTCTGCTGGAGCATCTGCGCCAGCGTTAGCGGCTGCGGCGCGCTGTCCGACAGACGCCAGAAAAAGGCATAGGTGCTTAATCCGATACGGCTCATACGCTCTCCTTCGCCAGCAGCGCGGCGGCTTCATCAATCATCTGCGCCAGTGCGGTGGGATCGTGGGCAAAGCGGCCAAGGAACAGGCCGTCAACGCTATCATCAAGGCGGCTCAACAGGCCGGGACCGGCACTGCCGCCGTAAATCACCTGCAGCGAAATGCCTGGCGGCAGCGGCTGCTGGCGCAGCGCGCGGCACACGGCACGGATATGGTTTTCAGGCGCTGGCTGCGGTGCGCCAATTGCCCACTGCGGCTCGTAGGCCAGCAGCAGCGTACCGCGCAGCGCATGAGCCTCGGCCAGCGCCTGCTTAAGCTGTCGAGCGCACTCATCAGCGGCGGCTTCAGGCGTACCCTGCTGCGCCTCGCCGATACACAACACCGGCGTGAGTTGAGACTGCAACGCCAGCGCAACCTTGGCGGCGATCTGCGCATCATCCTCCGCGAAGTGGCGACGACGTTCGGCATGGCCAATCTCCGCCAGGCTTCCGCCCAGTTCCTGTACCATGCTGGCACTCACTTCGCCGGTCCAGGCACCGCTGGCGGCGGGTGCAATATTCTGTGCGCCGATACGAACGGGCGTGTCGGCAAATAGCGCAGCGACCGCCGGGATTGCCGGGAAAGCAGGCAGGACAAACAGGCCAACGCGACCGTCACGTACCGCCGGATGCTGATGCGCAATCTGCGCGACCGACTCGCACCACGCCAGCGTCTGCGCATAGCTGAAATACATTTTCAGGCTGGTGCCCAGCCAGATAGCAGGCTGCGTCATGCCGAGGCTCCCTGAGGCTGCGTTTCGCGCAGACGTTCCGCGACAGTGGCAACAATCAGCGCCAGTGATACTGCGCCAGCGTCCGGCGTGCCGAGACTTTTTTCTGCCAGCGGACGGGCACGGCCCATTTTCGGCAGCAGCTGCGCGGTGGCCTGCGCGGCAGCTTCTGCCACTTCGGCCGCCTGCTGCCAGGCCTCATGCAGCGCCGCGCCGCGCGCAACCGCCTCGCTCAGGCTGTCGCTGAACGGCACCAGCACATCGACCATGGTTTTGTCGCCGGGGCGCGCTTTGCCGAAGTGCATGATGCCCTCTTTGGCCTGTTTTACGCCTTCGGCGACGCGCTGTGCGTCGGGTTTGCTCTCGTCGCCCAGCGCAGTGCCGATAGCGGTCAACGCTACGCCCCATAACGCGCCAGAGGTGCCACCCGCCTTATCCGCCCAGGCGTCGGCGGCCTGGCATAATAAGGTGCCTGCGCCAGCGCCCTGTGCGGCAACCTCGCGCGCCTGCGCCAGCGCGCCCAGCACGCCGCGCTCCATGCCGATGCCGTGGTCGCCGTCACCCGCTACGGCGTCAATGCGGCCCAGGGTCTCGGCATTACGCTGGATCACGTCGGCAATCTCTTCGAGGATCGCCAGTACGCGCCGCGCGCTCTGCTGCGACGCCGCGCTGGCGGCAGGGATCTCGCTTTGCGTCGGCAGATCGCACTCTTCGGCGTTGAGCGGCTCGGCAACGATTACGCTGCCTTTGCGGAAGGCCGGTGCGTTTGCCGGTGCGCGCCAGCACTGCTCCAGCGCGTCGTCCAGCCACATCAGCGTCAGCGACGCGCCCGCCATATTAAAGCTGGTAACAAATTCGCCGACCTCCGGCTCAACGATCTCCAGCTGCTGGTCGCGCAGCAGCTGCGCCACGCGGCGATAGACCACGAATAGCTCTTCATATTTCACCGAGCCTAGCCCGTTGAGGATCGCCGCTACGCGCGCGCCAGGCTGGAGCGTAACGCCTGGCGGCAGTTCGCTCAGCAGGTTGTCGACAAAGATTTCCGCCAGTACATCGGCGCGCGGCACGTCGCTTTCGCTGATGCCCGGCTCGCCGTGAATACCCATGCCGAGCGCCATACGTCCGGCGTCGATGCTAAACAGCGGCTGCGTTGCACCTGGTAAGGTGCAACCGGAGAAGGCTACGCCAAACGAGCGCGTGCGCTGATTGGCATGACGCGCCAGCTCGGCCACCTGTTGCAGGCTATAGCCCGCTTCAGCTGCGGCGCTGGCGACTTTAAATACGGTTAAGTCGCCTGCCACGCCGCGCCGCTTTTCAATCTCTTCCAGGCTGGCGCTGGAGATATCGTCAGTCACCGCCACCACCTCACAGGCGATGCCCTCCGCTTTCAGACGCTCGCACGCCTGGCCAAAATGCAGCACGTCGCCCGCGTAGTTGCCGAAGGTCAGCAGCACACCGCCGCCGTTATGCGCCGCACGCGCCACGTTGACAATCTGCTGCGCTGACGGCGAGGCAAAAAGATTGCCCATAGCGGCACCGTGCGCCATGCCCTGCCCTACCAGTCCGGCAAAAGCGGGATAGTGGCCGGAACCGCCGCCCACGACCACGGCAACCGTGCCCGGCTGACTGCGGGTGCTGCGCACCACGCCGCCTGGCACCTGACGGACCTTATCCGCATTCGCCGCCACAAAACCTTCAATCAGTTCCGCCGCAAACGCGGAGGGCTGGTTATAGAGATACGTCATGATTAATGCTCCTGGGCAAGTGAGGACGGCAAGGGTTCAACGCGGCGACGGTTTAGCAGCAGCATCAGCAATGCCGACAGCAGCATAAAGCCGCCCACCACCATCATCGGCAGCGTGTAACTTTGCGTGGCGTCGTGCAGCGCGCCGGTAATGTAGCCCGCCGAGAAACCAGCCAGATTGCCCAGCGTATTGATCAGGGCAATCGCAGCGGCGGCCGACGCGCCAGAAAGAAATTGCGTTGGCAGCGTCCAGAAGTTGGGCAGCGCGGCAAAAATAGAGCTGGCGGTAACGGCAATCACCAGCATGGTGCTAAGCGGCGAATTCATATAGAGCGCCAGCGGAACGCTGATACCGCCTGCCAGGGCGGGCAGCGCAATGTGCCAGGTTTTACAGCCGCGACGCGAGGCGTCCCGTGACCAGAAGAACATCACCACAGCCGCTACCAGATAAGGCGCGCCGGTGATCAGTCCTTTCTGCATCACATTAAAGGTGGTGCCGAACTGCTGCTGGAAGCCGCCGATGATGGTCGGCAGGAAAAAGGCCAGCGCATACAGCCCATAGATAAAGCCGAAGTAGATCAGGCAGAGCATCCAGACGCGGCCGTTGCCCAGCACCGTCCGCACGCCGGGATGGGCATTTTGCTTGGCAGCATGTTCACGCTCCAGCTCATCGGTCAGCCACTGTTTTTCCTGCGCGTTCAGCCAGCGAGCATCGCGTGGCGCATCCACCAGCCAGAACAGCGTCACGATGCCGATCAGGATGGCGGGCACCGACACGCCAATAAACATTAGCCGCCAGCCTTCCATGCCGAACAGGCCGTGCTGCTCGATCATGCCCGCCGCCAGCGGCGCGCCGAATACCACAGTCAGCGGCTGCGCCAGATAAAACAGGGAAAGAATTTTGCTGCGATGGCGCGCCGGGACCCACAGGCTGAGATAGAGGATCGCACCAGGGAAGAAGCCCGCCTCGGCGATACCGAGCAGCAGGCGCAGCGTATAGAGCCCCTCTACGCTGCTCACCCAGGCGAACAGCAGCGAGACAATGCCCCAGCTGACCATAATGCGCGCCAGCCATTTACGTGCGCCGAAGCGGTGCAGCGCAAGGTTGCTCGGCACTTCCAGCAGGATATAGCCGATAAAGAAGATGCCCGACGCCAGGCCAAACTGCGCAGCGCTCAGGCCTAAATCCTGCGTCATGCCGTTGGGCCCGGCGAAGGAGATGGCCGTGCGATCGAGAAAGTTAATGAAGAACATCAGCGCCACGAACGGCACCAGTCGCCAGGAAATTTTGCGAATAGTGGACTGTTCGATGTGCGCCTGCGTCTGTTGCGTCATGTTGCGCCTCCACAGCGCGGAGTTACGCGCTGGTATCCTGGTAAGCACGCGGCGAAGCGCGCGGTAGGGTCGGTTACTGTCACGGTGGTGTCCTCAAAGGATCTTATCGTTAATGAGCAGCCTGCATGAACAAATGCACACTAAACGATTAAATGAACATGACTCAACCGCAGTTTTTAAAAATGTGATCGCTCTCAAATGAAATGGTTTTGCGGAGCTTTTCGGAAGAATCCCGCTAAATCCGTGATTAAAAGGTGCTCTGCGACAATGCAGCGGTGACGGCATGAAAAAAAACAAATGAAACTCTATTGAACATATGAACAAAACTATGGCAGGCTGAAAGGGATCATTACCCATGCCCGGCTTGCGGGCGCGACAACGACTGGAGAGAACCGGATGAGCACCATTGCGATTGGCGCAGATGACGCGGCGCTGGAACTGAAAAACCTGATTAAACGCCACCTGGAATCCCTGCATTACGAAGTAGTGGATTACAGCAATGACGCGCGCAAAGACCTGCCGATCTATCCCGATATCGCCTGGAGCCTGGCGAATGCCATCAGTGACGGTAAATTCGCCCGCGGTATCCTGGTGTGCGGCACTGGCATCGGCATGGCGATCGTGGCCAATAAGGTGCCGGGCATTCGCGCAGCGCAGTGCCACGACACCTACTCCGCAGAACGCGCGCGCAAAAGCAACAATGCGCAGGTGATGACGCTGGGTGCGCGTGTGGTTGGGCCGGAACTGGCGAAATCGATCGTTAACGCCTGGCTGGCGTCGGAGTTTGAGGGCGGCGGATCAACAGAGAAAGTTGAGAAAATCGGCTTCTATGAGCAGGCAGCGCAGAACGCCTGTAGCTGACGCACTTCAACAGGGCGGAAAGTGCGGTTCATCCGGCAGAACCCGCCAGTTCTGCTAACCTTTGTGATGCGCGATTTTCGCCCCCCGGCTCGCTGACAGGATGTTGCAGCACGCTCTCCCTGTTTGACGTCACGCTGTTTTCGCCGCGCGGGGCCTCGATGAGTTCAACCCATCGCAATAATCAGAAAAAGAGTATTTTCATCACCGAACGCCTGATGCACTGTGTTGCAGGGTGAAATCATTCGCAATAAAGAATTGCTCATCAAGGAGTTAAAAGATGAACCAGCTAGACGCACTAAAACAGTTCACTACCGTCGTGGCGGACAGCGGCGACATTGAATCTATTCGTCATTACCATCCTGAAGATGCCACCACCAATCCCTCGCTGATCCTGAAAGCGTCGAGCCTTGAAGGCTACAAGCACCTGATCGATGACGCCATCGACTATGCGAAGAAGCAAGGCGGCAGCAAAGAGACGCAGATCATCAACGCCAGCGACAAAGTGGCGATCAACCTCGGTATGGAAATCCTGAAAAGCGTACCGGGCCGTGTTTCGACCGAAGTGGATGCGCGCCTCTCTTTCGATCGTGGCATGTGTGTGACCAAGGCGGAAAAACTGGTTCGCCTGTATGAAGAGCACGGCATCGACCGCTCACGTATTTTGATTAAGCTGGCGTCAACCTGGGAAGGGATTAAGGCTGCCGAGGAGCTGGAGAAAAACGGCATCCACTGTAACCTGACGCTGCTGTTCTCCTTCGCCCAGGCGCGTGCCTGTGCCGAAGCGGGCGTCTACCTGATTTCACCGTTTGTCGGCCGTATTTACGACTGGTACAACAGCCGCAAACCGCTTGACCCGTATGTGGTTGATGAAGATCCGGGCGTGAAATCGGTGCGCCGCATCTATGACTACTACAAAAAGCACCGTTACAGCACCATTATCATGGGCGCGAGCTTCCGTAAGGTTGAGCAAATTATCGCGCTGGCAGGCTGTGACCGTCTGACCATCTCCCCGAACCTGCTGGAAGAGCTGCAAAACAGCGATGCGCCGGTTGAGCGCAAGCTGGAGCCTTCTACCGAAGGATTCCACCAGCCCGCGTCACTCTCTGAAGCGGAGTTCCGCTGGGAGCATAACCAGGATCCCATGGCGGTAGAGAAACTTTCCGACGGCATCCGCCAGTTTGCTGTCGATCAGCAGAAACTCGAAGACGTGCTGGCTGCGCGCCTGTAGTTTTTGCCTGTTTAACTTTGTCGGGCGGGTTTCCCGCCCGCACTTCTGCTCAACGAAGGGAGAACCCTATGTCATCACGCAGAGAGTTGGCGAACGCGATCCGTGCATTAAGTATGGATGCGGTACAAAAAGCAAACTCAGGTCACCCAGGCATGCCAATGGGCATGGCCGACATCGCCGAAGTGCTGTGGCGCGATTACCTGCAACACAATCCGACTAATCCGGCCTGGGCCGACCGTGACCGCTTTATCCTCTCTAACGGCCACGGTTCGATGCTGCTCTATAGCCTGCTGCACCTGACCGGCTACGATTTACCGATGGAAGAGCTGAAAAACTTCCGTCAGCTTCACTCTAAAACGCCCGGCCACCCGGAAATTGGTTACACGCCAGGCGTTGAAACCACTACCGGTCCGCTGGGCCAGGGCCTGGCTAACGCCGTCGGTCTGGCGATCGCCGAACGCACGCTGGGCGCGCAGTTCAACCGTCCGGGCCACGACATTGTCGACCACTTTACCTATGTCTTTATGGGCGACGGCTGCCTGATGGAGGGGATCTCCCATGAGGTCTGCTCGCTGGCCGGCACGCTGGGCCTCGGCAAGCTGATCGGCTTCTACGATCACAACGGCATCTCTATCGACGGCGAAACGGAAGGCTGGTTTACCGACGACACCCATAAGCGTTTTGAAGCCTACAACTGGCACGTTGTCGGCGAAATCGACGGCCACGACGCCGACGCGGTCAGCCGCGCCATTAAAGACGCGCAGAGCGTCACCGACAAGCCGTCGCTGATTATCTGCCGCACCATTATCGGTTTCGGTTCGCCGAACAAAGCCGGTAAAGAGGAGTCGCACGGCGCAGCGCTGGGTGACGCGGAAGTGGCGCTGGCGCGTAAAGAGCTGGGCTGGACCTCTGCCCCGTTTGAAATCCCGCAGGAGATCTATCAGCAGTGGGACGCCAAAGAAGCGGGTGCTGAGCGCGAGCGCGCCTGGAATGAGAAACTGGCGGCCTACAAACAGGCGCACCCGGAGCTGGCGGAAGAGTATCAGCGCCGCATGAACGGCGAAATGCCGTCGACCTGGGAAAAGGAAACGCACAAATTTATTACCGATCTGCAGGCGAACCCGCAGAAGATCGCCAGCCGTAAAGCGTCGCAAAACACGCTGGAGCATCTCGGCTCGCTGCTGCCTGAGCTGCTGGGCGGTTCAGCCGACCTTGCGCCGAGTAACCTCACCATCTGGTCTGGCTCTAAGCCAATCAAAGAGGATCCGGCGGGCAACTATATTCACTACGGCGTGCGCGAGTTTGGCATGACCGCGATTGCCAACGGCATCGCCCATCACGGCGGCTTTGTGCCCTACACCGCGACCTTCCTGATGTTTGTCGAGTATGCGCGTAACGCCGCGCGTATGGCGGCGCTGATGAAGGCGCGCCAAATCATGGTCTATACCCATGACTCTATCGGCCTCGGCGAAGATGGCCCGACGCACCAGCCGGTCGAGCAGCTCGCCAGCCTGCGCCTGACGCCGAACTTCAGCACCTGGCGTCCCTGTGACCAGGTTGAGACCGCCGTTGCCTGGAAAGCGGCGGTTGAGCGCCATCACGGGCCGACCGCGCTGATCCTGTCGCGCCAGAACCTGCTCCAGCCGGAGCGTACCGCTGCCCAGGTTGAGAACATCGCGCGCGGCGGCTATATCCTGAAAGACAGCGACGGCACGCCGGACATCATCCTGATCGCCACCGGCTCTGAAGTGGAAATCACGCTGGGCGCGGCGGAGAAGCTGACCATCGACGGCCACAAAGTGCGCGTGGTGTCGCTGCCGAGCACCGACGTGTTCGACAAGCAGGACATTGCCTACCGTGAATCCGTGCTGCCTTCAACGGTGCGCGCCCGCGTTGCCGTGGAGGCGGGTATCGCCGATTACTGGTTTAAATATGTTGGCATTGACGGCAAGATTGTCGGCATGACCACCTTCGGCGAGTCTGCGCCAGCAGGTAAACTCTTCCCGGCCTTCGGCTTTACCATTGAAAACGTGGTGGCTCAGGCGGAGTCTTTACTCAAGCCAGCGTAATGCTTTGGCCCTTCCCCTTTCTGCGGGAAGGGCCTTCCTCTCACAGCCTGAAACAGAAAAAAATCGCTTCAGCCCCCTTCACCGCTTACGTAAACGCATTACTATAGGATCTTTCCCTGATTCCTCTAGCCGGATGCTTTCCCGTTGAAAAAACGTACCCCCTATTTACTGGCCTTAATGGTTTCCCTGATGCCATTAGCAGGCAAAGCGCAGATTGCGCCCGATCCGCTGCTCTCTTCACAAATCGTCGATCGCTACGCTGAACACATCTTCTACGGCAGCGGCGCCACCGGTATGGCGCTGGTCGCCATCGACGGCAACCAGCGCGTATTCGCCAGCTTCGGCGAAACCCGGCCGGGCAATAACGTCCGCCCGCAGAAAGACTCGCTGATCCGTATCGCCTCGCTCAGCAAACTGCTGACCAGCGAGGTGATGGTGAAGATGGCGGAGCGCGGCCAGATTCGCCTTGACGATCCGCTGAGCAAATACGCGCCGCCGGGCGCGCGCGTACCGGCCTATGCAGGCCAGCCCATTCGCCTGATCAACCTCTCGACCCACACCAGCGGCCTGCCGCGCGAGCAGCCCGGCGGCAAACCGCATCGTCCGGTGTTTGTCTGGCCGACGCGCAGCGATCGCTGGGACTGGCTGGCTGGCGCGAAGTTGAAAGCCGCGCCGGGCACTGACGCCTCCTATTCGAACCTGGGTTATGACCTGCTGGGCGATGCGCTGGCGCGCGCCGCAGGCACGCCCTACCCAGCGCTGCTCCAGCAGCTGATTACCCGCCCGCTCGGCATGAAAGACACCACTTTTACCCCTTCGCCAGAGCAGTGCGACCGCCTGATGGTGGCAGAAAAAGGGGCCAGCCCCTGTAACAACACGCTGGCGGCCATCGGCAGTGGCGGCGTCTACTCCACGCCAGATGATATGGCGCGCTGGATGCAGCAGTTCCTGAACTCAGCGATCAGCCCGCGCTCGCCGCAGGTCGATCGTATGCAGACGCTGATCTACCGCCGCGATCAGCTGGCGAAGGTGGAAGGGATGGATGTGCCGGGCAAAGCCGACGCGATTGGCATGGGCTGGGTCTATATGGGGCCGAAAAATGGTCGTCCGGGTATCATCCAGAAAACCGGCGGCGGCGGTGGCTTTATCACCTATATGGCGATGGTGCCGCAGAATAACGTCGGGGTTTTTGTCGTGGTTACGCGCTCGCCGCTGACGCGCTTTACCGCCATGAGCGACGGCGTCAACAATCTGCTGGCCGAACTGGTTGGCAACCAGAACGGTTCGCCGATGATGGTGCAGGTTATTCGCTAGGGCGACATCGCAGGCGATGGCTGCGAGACCCACAGCGTGGGCCAGTCGTCGCTGCTGTGCCAGGCATCGCAGGTCGACTCTTCCGCATACTCCGCCAGCGTGAAATCGGTGCCGTTAAAGCGCCAGCGCGTGGCGGAGCCGCAGTCGCCCAGCCCGCGCCCTTTACTGAAGGTATAGAGCTGGCCGGTGCTGGCGTCATAGTCAGCATTAATCAGCTCAAGCTGGCGTTCGCCGCGCGGCGGCGTAAACGGCAGCGTCAGCGTTATACCACGCGCAACATAGGGCGCGGCGCGTGTCACTTCGAAAGCCAGATCGATAACGTTATAGGCTCCCATTTCACAGCTCACCATCAGCAGCGCCTTGCTGTCGGTCAGCGGTGCAACATTGACCTCACGCCGCATGGGATCGAGCGAGCAGCTATCCATATTCAAACGCCAGGTGCCGTAATCCAGCAGCCCGCTGGTCTCTTCGCGCGTCAGTGCGGCAGGCGGCGCGCCCGCTGTGGCTAACTGTGGCGGCTGCGGCTGCGGTGGCACATCCCACAGCGCACGCGAGCCGCGCTTTATCCATGCGCTCATGCCGTTGACCCTGCCCTGGATATCATCCATCAGCAGCAGCGCGGCTTTCAGGCCATGCAGCGAAATAGCAGCCTGTGCGTTATAGGTAAGCTGTATGGCATCGGCGTCGAGGATTTGCCCCAGGAATTCATCAATGGCGATGGGGTTGCTGGTGGCGAGATGGTGCGGTTCAACCGTCCAGTGTTTGAGGTCGGGGCGCAGGCGGCGCTGGTCCAGCAGCAGGTTGTCCTGAAGCGGCGCGCCGGGAACTTCGCCGCTGTAGGCGCTGCCGTAGTCGATGCGCAGCAGCGGACGATCGTTAACGCCTGCATGGCGGGCGATGGTCATCACCAGTCCTTTATCGCCAGGTATATTGCGCGCTACGCAAAACCCAACGTTATTGCAGGTCACCTGCCAGTCAGAAAAGGACTTTTGCAGTGGATCGGCTTTAACGCAGGCGACGAAAAGAAAAGGCAATACCAGCAGTGATTTCGTCCAGGTCGACATCAAGAAAAACGGTCCCCAAAATCTCAGAGTGGAGATGATAGCGCAACGCCTGAACATCAGGTGGGCCGAAACTGTGACCACGTCCAGAAAGCGCACTTAACTGCTGAAAAAGCATACGATAATGCGGTGCGGCGCAAGGGAAATCACCGCTTTCATCATCGGTAGCGCACGGCCCGACCTCAATCAGATTTATCGGACAATGTTTTACGACGCATCAGCAGGTGTCAATGCGTCAGCTATTCTCTTCAGGCTTTTAGCCAGCCCGCCAGCTGTGCATGTTGTAACAACATAATGGTTTTGCCGTCGCGGATGCGGCCATCTTTTACCATCGCCAGCGCCTCTGGAAAGGGGATTTCCAGCACGTCAATATCCTCATCTTCCACACCGCCGCCCGCATTCTCGCGCAGCGATTCGTTATATTCGGCGGCAAAGAAGTGGATCAGCTCGGTCACGCCACCGGGTGACATATAGGCTTCGTAGAGTTTTTTCACCTCGCCCACCGCGTAACCCGTCTCCTCAACCGCCTCTTTGCGGATGCAGACCTCCGGCGAGTCATTGTCCAGCAGCCCTGCGCAGGCCTCGATCAGCATGCCGTTCGCGTTGCCGTTGACGTAAGTGGCGATACGGAACTGGCGCGTCAGCACCACGCTGTTTTTCTCACGGTTGTAGAGCAGGATGGTGGCACCGTTGCCGCGGTCATACACTTCACGCTTGTGGCGCACCACGTCACCGTTTTTAGTGGCGAGCTCGTAGGTGAAGTTACGCAGAATGAAATAATTTTCGGAAAGAAGTTTGTCTTTGATGATGTTGATCTTGAACGACATAGTGGCTCCACTGCAGATTTGAGGGAGCCTGCCATCATAGGTGTAAGCGCGCGGGAAAACTATCAGAAAGCAGGAATAAAAAAAGCCTGCCGCTATCGGGCAGGCTTACAGAAGCGTTTAGCGCGCGGCATCGTCCGCCAGCGCGTGCGGCTGATCATCATCGTGCAGATGATCGTGCTCGGTCTGCGCAATGGCATGGACGCGCTTGCGCACGCCGAACCAGCCCAGCACCAGGATCACCGCCAGCACCGGGATCGCGGCGATGGTGTAGGTGCCGTTCGGGTAATCGAACGCCATCAGCACCAGCACGCTCAGCAGAAACAGCAGCGTCAGCCACGAGGTCACGGGCGCGCCCGGCAGCTTAAAGCTGACGTCGTCCGCTTTGCCTTCCTTAATCGCTTTACGCAGGCGCATCTGGCAGATCACGATAAAGCCCCACGAGGCGATAATGCCCAGCGACGCGACGTTCAGCACGATCTCAAATACCTGTGAAGGCACGTAGTAGTTGAGCACCACGCCAATAACATAGACCGCGATGGTGACCAGGATACCGGCATAGGGCACCTGCTGGCCGCTCATTTTGGACATGAACTTCGGCGCAGAGCCGCCCATCGCCATTGAGCGCAGAATACGGCCGGTTGAGTAGAGGCCAGAGTTCAGGCTGGAGAGCGCGGCGCTCAGCACCACGATATTCATGATGCTGCCCACGTAAGGCACGCCCAGCTTCGAGAAGAAGGTGACGAACGGGCTCTGGCCCGCCTGGTAGGCGTTCCACGGCAGCAGCAGCACCAGCAGCACCACTGAGCCGACATAGAACAGGCCGATACGCCAGATCACGCTATTGATCGCTTTCGGCAGCATGGTGGCCGGATCTTTACACTCGCCTGCGGCGGTGCCGACCAGCTCAATGGAGGCGAAGGCAAACACCACGCCCTGCACCAGCACCAGCGCCGGTAACAGGCCGTGCGGGAACAGGCCACCGTTATCGGTCACTAAGTGGAAGCCGGTCGCGTTGCCGTCCAGCGGTTTGCCGGTGCCGAGGAACACCACGCCCACCACCAGGAAGATGGCAATCGCCAGCACTTTCACCAGCGCGAACCAGAACTCCATCTCGGCGAACCACTTCACGCCAATCATGTTCATGGTGCCGACAATCGCCAGCGCGCCCAGCGCGAAGACCCACTGCGGGACATCGCCAAATGCGCCCCAGTAGTGCATATAGAGCGCGACGGCGGTGATATCAACAATGCCGGTCATCGCCCAGTTAACAAAGTACATCCAGCCCGCAACGTAGGCGGCTTTTTCCCCAAGGAATTCGCGCGCGTAGGAGACGAAGCTGCCGCTTGATGGACGGTGCAGCACCAGTTCACCGAGCGCCCGCAGAATAAAGAACGAGAAGATGCCGCAGACCAGATAGATCAGCGCCAGCGCCGGTCCCGCCGCCTGAAGGCGTCCACCTGCTCCGAGAAACAGGCCGGTGCCGATAGCGCCGCCGATAGCAATCATCTGAACGTGACGATTGCCCATCGCTTTTTGGTAGCCGGTGTCGTGTGAGTTCAGCCAGCGTCTTTTCGCAGCACGCATTTCGGCTGCGGTTTTTTTAGTAGATTTCATAGCCTTCCTGTTTGTCCTGACCATCAATCACAGCGATCACAAACGATTGCGTACGCCATGCGAAATGGGGTAATGACCCTGTTAACTGCCTGTGAGTTATTAGTAAAAAGGCAGGGGAAATTACGGCGATGAATCCTACCCGTTCTGCGTGAACGAAGCAAAAGATACCGGTGAGGTGCACAAAGTGTTTTGTAATAATCGGGTTTGTTGCACAAAAAAACCGGCCATTGGCAGGCCGGTAAATGCTACAGGGATGGAAAGAAGAGCTTGAGGGTTAGCGATAGATCTCTGCGGTGCCGCTCCACAGGCTGGAATCGCCCGGGTTCTCAACACCAATAATGCGGTAGTGGCTTGCGCCCATCTCTTCGGCTTTCTGCGACAGCTGACGCGTTGCGTCATCCAGCGAGCCGCGCGCGTTCGAGACGGAAACGCTGCCGATGCTTTGCAGGCCCTGCGCCTGCTCCTGGTTAACCGGCGAGGCCGCCAGCGTAGAGAACGATGCAGTCGCGAACAGGGCACCAGCCAGAATCACAGTCATTTTTTTCATAGCATGCTCCTTCAAAGACGTTGCAGGTGGTTTACTTAATTCTGGTTAGAATTATTAGCGTCATAATGAAAACCAACATCCGGCCGATGTAAACCTGTGTACTTTTTAAGCACCCCACTGCGCCTTCTCCTGGGAAATGTCAGGAGAGGTTATTTTTTGTGCAGAATGTAACGCATTATGTGGTGTGACACCGGGATCGCCTGGCAGCCGCAGACGCTCTCCTTTATAATCCCCGCACCAAAAACAGGGATATTGCCGTGATAGTGAAACGTTCCGTGACCCGCAGCATCGCCCAGGCGCTGAGCGCCATTGTGCTGCTGGCGCTGCTGACTACCGGGCTGGCGCTGATGACCCTTTCCAGCAGCCTGCGCGATGCCGAGGCGATCAACCTGGCCGGTTCGCTGCGTATGCAGAGCTATCGGCTGGCCTGGGACAGCAACGGCGATCCTCAACAGCTCAGGCAACATTTGCAGGAGTATCAGCAAACGCTGGATAAACCCGCGCTGCGCGATCTTGACCGCCCCTGGGTGCCGCAAGAAGTTATTAGCCGTTACCAGCACCTGCGTAACGCCTGGCCTGCGCTGCAACAGCAGCTTCAGCGTGGCGAGGCGGCCGTTTACCAGCAGCAGGTGGCGAACTATGTTGGCGAAATCGACCGTTTTGTGATGGGCCTGCAGCGCTACAGCGAAAGGAAAATGGAGCTGGTTGCGGCCAGCAGTCTGCTGGGCGTTATTGCGATTGTGGCGCTGGCGTTGACGACCATTCGCTTTACCCGCCGTCAGGTGGTGCGCCCGCTCAACGCGCTGGTGACCGCCAGCCGCTACGTTGAAAGCGGCAACTTCGCTTTTCCGCCGCTGGTGGTTGAACAGAATAATGAGCTGCGCGTGCTGGCGCAGACCTTCAGCGCGATGGCGGCACGCCTGCATTCGCATCATCAGGCGCTGGCCAGCGCGGTAGACGAGAAAACGCACGATCTGCAAGAGGCCAACCGCACCCTGTCGCTGCTGTATGAAAGCTCACAAATGCTGACCGCCAGCCCGCTCAGCGCGGCGCTGATCGAGGCCGCCATGGCGCAGGTGCGCGAGCGGGAAAACCTGCACGTACTGGTACTGGAGAGCGAACAGGTTCGCTTTTGCGTGGGAGAGAGTGACCAGGCGTCAGGCTGGCACAGCGTACCGCTGCAACAGGATGATGAACAAGTCGGCATGCTACGCTGGCAATGCGAGCAGGGCCAGCCGCGCCAGGCGCTGATGCAAAGCCTGGCCAATATGCTGTCGCGCGCCGTCTGGATCTGGCAAACGCAAAAGCAGGTGCAGCAGATGCTGCTGATTGAGGAGCGCGCCACCATCGCGCGTGAGCTGCACGACTCGCTGGCACAGGCGCTCTCTTTTATGCGCATCCAGCTGACGCTGCTGCGCCGGGCGCTGGAGTCACCGAGCCCAGCGGCGCAAAACATTATTGCCGACTTTGACCGCACGCTGGCTGATGCTTACCGCCAGCTGCGCGAGCTGCTGGCAACCTTCCGCCTGACTATCGAGCAGGCCGATCTGGTGGCGGCGATGCAGGCGATGATCGCCTCGTTGCAGGAGCAGGTTACGGCTAAGATTAGCTTTAGCTTTCAGCCCGGACTGGAAACCCTGGATGCGCAGCAGCAGGTGCATCTGTTGCAGATTGCGCGCGAGGCGGTGCTGAACGCCATTCGCCATGCCAGCGCCGAGACAATCAGCGTGCGCTATGAGCGTAACGATAAAAATGAGCATTTACTCACCGTCACCGATGACGGCGTGGGCATCACCAGCACCGAAGAGCCGCAGGGCCACTACGGGTTAACCACGATGTCGGAGCGCGCCGCGCGGCTGGCAGGCGAGCTGACTATCCAGGCGCAGCCGCGCGGCACGCAGGTCGCACTGCGCTTTCCGCCACGGCCCGACGTCATATCATCGCGTTGACGCTTAACGCACCCTTCTAACTTTTTATAAGCGCTTTTGCCTTATTCGCCGGGAGTAAATATGCAACAACCCATGCTGACGGTAATGATTGTGGATGACCATCCGCTGATGCGGCGCGGTATTCGCCAGCTGCTGGCGCTCGAGCCGCGCCTGGAAGTGATTGCCGAGGCGAATAACGGCACCGAAGCGCTGGCCGAAGCGCGCCGCCTGTCGCCCGACATCATCCTGCTCGATCTGAATATGAAAGGGATGTCGGGACTGGATACCCTGAAGGCGCTGCGCCATGAAGGGATCAGCGCGCGAATTCTTATCTTTACCGTATCGGACGCGCGCAGTGATATCGACACTATGGTGGACGCTGGTGCCGATGGCTATCTGCTTAAAGACAGCGATCCCGAACTGCTGCCCGGCCAGATCCTTGAGGCAGCGCGCGGCGAAAAAGTGTTTAGCGACGCGGTACGCGATCACCTCGCCACGCGCCATCACAGCGCCAGCCCGCTGCGCCTGCTTACCGAACGCGAACGCGATGTCCTGCAAGAGGTGGCACGCGGCCTGTCAAACAAAGAGATCGCGGCCACGCTGCATATCTCCGAGGAGACGGTGAAGGTGCACATTCGCAATCTACTGAAAAAACTCGATGTCCGCTCGCGCGTTGCCGCCACCGTCATGTGGCTGGAGAGCCGCAACAGCTGACCTGACGCGGGATTTACACTTTCTCCACAATTTCTCCACGATTTCCTAATTTGCAGCACGTAGAGTAAGTTCCGGCAGGCGATCTCCCCTTTACCTGCCCGCACGGCCCGCCTTTATCGCGGGCCGCATTCTGATAATAAAAGCGAAACGCTGCTGAGGAGTGTCGACTCGATGTCGAATTTTTTCATCGACCGTCCCGTTTTTGCCTGGGTGCTGGCGATTTTAATTAGTCTATGCGGCGCACTGGCTATTTTTTCTCTGCCGATTGAGCAATATCCCGACCTTGCCCCGCCTAACGTGCGCATCACCGCCAACTACCCTGGCGCATCGGCGGAAACGCTGGAAAACACCGTTACCCAGGTAATCGAGCAGAACATGACCGGCATCGACAACCTGATGTATATGTCGTCGAACAGCAGCAATACCGGCCAGGCACAGCTCACCCTCACCTTCTCCGCCGGTACCGATCCCGATGAAGCGCGCCAGCAGGTGCAGAACCAGCTTCAGTCGGCGCTGCGTAAGCTGCCGCAGGCGGTGCAGTCGCAGGGCGTGACGGTGAATAAAACCGGCGACAGCAATATTCTGATGGTCGCCTTCGTCTCCACTGACGGCAGCATGGATAAACAGGATATTGCCGATTATGTCGCCAGTAACATTCAGGACCCGTTAAGCCGTATCGATGGTGTGGGCCAGGTTGACGCCTATGGATCGCAGTATGCGATGCGCATCTGGCTCGATCCCGCCCGGCTTATCGCCTATTCGCTGACCACCGACGATGTCGTGAGCGCCATCGAAGCGCAGAACGCGCAGGTCGCTGTGGGTCAGGTTGGCGGCTTACCCTCGGTAGACAAACAGGCGCTAAACGCCACGGTCAATGCGCAGTCGCTGCTACAGACCCCAGACCAGTTCAAAGCCATCACGCTGAAAACCAATCCTGACGGTTCGGTGGTGACGCTGAGCGACGTTGCACAGGTCGCGCTGGGCGCAGAGAAGTATGACTACCTCAGCCGCTATAACAGCCAACCCGCTTCGGGACTCGGCATCAAGCTCGCCTCCGGCGCGAACGAGATGAATACCGATAAACTGGTGCGCCAGCGCATAGAGGAGCTGTCGCATTACTTTCCGCACGGGCTGGAAGCCAAAATCGCCTATGAAACCACGCCGTTCGTTAAAGCGTCGATTATCGACGTGGTGAAAACCCTGCTGGAAGCGATCGTGCTGGTGTTTGGCGTGATGTACTTGTTTATGCAGAACTTTCGCGCCACGCTGATCCCGACTATCGCGGTGCCGGTGGTGCTGCTGGGGACGTTCTCCGTGCTTTACGCCTGCGGCTTCAGCATCAATACCCTGACGATGTTCGCGATGGTGCTCGCCATCGGCCTGCTGGTGGATGACGCCATCGTGGTGGTAGAGAACGTTGAACGTATCATGAGTGAGGAAGGCCTCTCGCCGCGCGCGGCGACGCGAAAGTCGATGGGGCAAATTCAGGGCGCGCTGGTAGGCATCGCGCTGGTGCTGTCAGCGGTTTTCGTGCCGATGGCCTTCTTTGGCGGCACGGTCGGTGCGATCTACCGCCAGTTCTCCATTACGATCGTTTCGGCGATGGTGCTGTCAGTGCTGGTGGCGATGATCCTGACGCCCGCGCTGTGTGCCACACTGCTGAAACCGCTGGCGCAAGGTGAACATCATGGCCGCCGCGGCTTTTTCGGCTGGTTTAACCGCCACTTCAACCGCAACGCGGATCGCTACGAGCACGGCGTGGCGCGCATTTTGCTCAAAGGCGGCCGCTGGCTGCTGCTCTATCTTGCGATTATCGGCCTGATGGCGTTCCTGTTTATCCGCCTGCCCACCTCGTTCCTGCCGCTTGAGGATCGCGGCGTGTTTCTGACGCAGGTGCAGTTGCCGCCAGGCTCGACGCTGCAGCAAACCTCGGACGTGGTAGCGAAAGTAGAAAACTACTATATGACGCAGGAGAAAGAGAACGTGCTGTCGGTGTTCTCGACGATTGGCGCCGGTCCGGGCGGCAACGGCCAGAACGTGGCGCGTCTGTTTGTGCGCCTGAAAGACTGGGAGGAACGGCCCGGCGCGGATCGCACCTCTTTCGCCATCATCGAACGCGCCACTAAAGCCTTCCGCGCCATTCAAGAGGGGCGCGTTATCGCCAGCAGCCCCCCAGCCATTACCGGCATGGGCAGCTCCTCCGGTTTTGATATGGAGCTTCAGGATCACGCCGGTATCGGCCACACCCAGCTGATGGCGATGCGCGATAAGCTGCTGGAGATGGCGGGCAGCCATCCGTCGCTGTCGCGCGTGCGCCACAACGGCCTCGACGACAGCCCGCAGCTACAGATCGACGTCGACCAGCGTAAAGCGCAGGCGCTGGGCGTCTCCATTGATACCATCAACGATACCCTGACAACCGCCTGGGGTTCGACCTACGTCAATGACTTCCTCGATCGTGGACGCGTGAAGAAGGTCTATGTGCAGGCCGCACCGTCTTTCCGCATGCTGCCTGACGATGTCAATAAATGGTATGTGCGCAACAGCAGCGGCGGCATGGTGCCCTTCTCCGCTTTTGCCACCAGCCGCTGGGAAACCGGTTCGCCGCGCCTAGAGCGTTATAACGGCTACTCATCCATTGAGATTGTAGGCGAGGCGGCACAGGGCGTCAGCAGCGGTACGGCGATGGACGTGATGGAGCAGCTGGTTGGGAAGCTGCCGCTTGGCGTTGGCTTCCAGTGGACCGGCGCCTCTTATCAGGAGCGGCTGTCGGGATCGCAGGCACCGGCGCTCTACGCCATCTCGCTGCTGGTGGTGTTTCTCTGCCTGGCGGCGCTGTATGAGAGCTGGTCCATTCCTTTCTCGGTGATGCTGGTGGTACCGCTCGGCGTGGTCGGCGCGCTGATTGCGACCTGGCTGCGCGGGCTGGAGAATGACGTCTATTTCCAGGTAGGGCTATTGACCGTAGTCGGCCTGTCGGCGAAGAACGCCATCCTGATTGTAGAGTTCGCCAATGAGATGAACAGCAAAGGAACCGAGCTGGTTGAGGCGACGCTTTCCGCCTCGCGCCAGCGCCTGCGCCCGATTTTGATGACCTCGCTGGCCTTTATCTTCGGCGTACTGCCGATGGCCATCAGCGCAGGTGCCGGTTCCGGTAGCCAGCATGCGGTAGGGACTGGCGTCATGGGCGGTATGATCTCCGCCACGGTGCTGGCAATCTTCTTTGTGCCGCTGTTCTTTGTGCTGGTACGCCGCCGCTTCCCACTGCGGGAAAAACCGCACGACTGATCCCAAAAGTAAAGGCAGCCACCGAAGTGGCTGCCTTAGATTACTGTGTGTGGTCAGAATTACAGCAAAGGGGAGATATGCTGTTTTCTCGTCGCGTGTTACTTGTTGCGTAACATCGCTGCGATGAATTCTTTCCAGTTCCCCATTTCAGCGTCAATCATAAAACCCTCTCTTATTGTGCTGCCGATTCTACGCTTAAATTTTCCACAGGTGAATACGGTTACACCTGTTTTCACTATCGGCAAACAGGATTGAAAGCTGTAATTTTCTGGATCTGCTGGCTGACGCACAATTCAGCAACCTGCTAATGCTGCTGGATAAAAAGATAAATATTCGGACCATCCATTCAAAATTGCGCCTGAGATTAATCTTAACCTGATCATGATAAGGCAGGTAACTGTCACCGCCTGAAATGAAAACGGTTACTCAGATTAATCCTGGAGATTTTATGCGAGTTATTTCAATGGTTTTTCCGCAACGCTACTTAGCACTCTGGCCGTCTGTGGTAAACTGCCGCTCTCATTTTTCAGACGGGGAAGCATGATGACAGCGCTGTGGGTGATGTACGGCATAAAAAATTGCGACACCATTAAAAAAGCGCGCCGCTATTTAGAGGCCGCCGACATCAACTGTGAATTCCATGATTACCGCGCCAGCGGGCTGAGCGATGCGCTGCTGTCGCAGTTTATCGATCAGCTAAGCTACCAGACGCTGCTTAACACGCGCGGCACCACCTGGCGCAAGCTGCCAGAAGCGGAGCGTGAAGCTGTTACCGACAGCGAAAGCGCCAAAGCGTTGATGCTAACGCATCCCGCCCTCATCAAGCGTCCCGTGCTGCGCGCGCCGGACGGCACGCTGCTTGTCGGTTTCAGCGAAGCCGCTTACCAGGCGTTTCTACAGGAGAAGTCATAATATGTTCTGTCCGGTTATCGAACTGACGCAGCAGCTTATCCGCCGTCCTTCACTGAGCCCGGATGACGCAGGCTGCCAGGCACTGCTGATCGCGCGTCTGGAGGCGATTGGCTTTCACGTTGAGCAGATGCGCATCGACGACACGCTAAACTTCTGGGCGACGCGCGGCCAGGGCGAAACGCTGGCGTTTGCGGGTCACACCGACGTCGTCCCGCCGGGCGATGCTAACCGCTGGATTAACCCGCCTTTCGAGCCGACCATCCGCGACGGCATGCTGTTTGGGCGTGGTGCGGCAGATATGAAAGGTTCGCTGGCTGCGATGGTCGTGGCGGCGGAACGTTTCGTCGCTACGCATCCCAACCACAAAGGCCGCCTGGCATTTTTGATTACCTCCGACGAAGAGGCGAGCGCAAAAAATGGCACGGTGAAGGTTGTAGAACGTCTGATGGCGCGTAATGAGCGGCTGGATTACTGCCTGGTTGGCGAACCCTCCAGCACCGAAGTGGTGGGCGATGTCGTAAAAAACGGCCGTCGCGGCTCAATGACCGCTAACCTGACCATTCACGGCGTGCAGGGCCACGTCGCCTATCCGCACCTGGCGGACAATCCGGTGCACCGCGCCATGCCTGCGCTCAATGCGCTGGTCGCTACCGAATGGGATCGCGGCAACGAATTTTTCCCGCCAACCAGTATGCAAATTGCCAACGTGCAGGCCGGTACCGGCAGCAATAACGTGATTCCCGGCGAATTTTTCGTGCAGTTTAACTTCCGCTTCAGCACCGAGCTGACCGATCAGATGATTAAAGATCGCGTTGCAGCGCTGCTGGACAGCTATCAGCTGCGCTATACGCTGGAGTGGGTTGTATCGGGTCAGCCGTTCCTGACGTCACGCGGCAAGCTAGTCGAGGCCGTGGTTAAGGCAGTATCGCACTATAATGAAATTAAGCCGCAGCTTCTGACCACTGGCGGCACTTCCGACGGGCGTTTCATCGCGCGTATGGGTGCGCAGGTGGTCGAACTTGGCCCGGTGAATGCCACCATTCACAAAATCAATGAGTGCGTGAAGGCCGCCGATCTGCAAACGCTGAGCCGCATGTATCAGCGGATTATGGAACAGCTGGTCGCCTGATCGCGATCGAGAGGAGCAGGCAAATGGAATTTATTAAAGACTACTGGTGGATCCTGGTGATCCTGTTGATGGTTGGCGTGCTGATGAACGTATATAAGGATCTGAAGCGCATCGACCATAAAAAATACATGGCAAACAAACCCGACCTGCCGCCCCATCGCGACTTTAACGACAAGTGGGACGATGAGGACGACTGGCCGAAGAAGAAGTAAAACGGCACGCTGACTCGCGTTGACGCCCTCGCCTGCGCGAGGGCGTTTTTACATCATCATAATCACATCGTCGTCGCCGGGCTTCGCCCCGCTTAGCGCCTCATCGAAATAGCGTTTAGGCACGGTGTAATGCAGATGCTTTAATGCCAGCGCCATGCTGCGATCGTCGATGGCGTGCGGCAAATCCTCCACAATATCGAGCGTAACGTCGCCGCCCAGGGCGGTCAGGCGCTGTGCCGCCTGTTCAGCGTGCTGCATCGGGATCTGCTCGTCATACTCGCCGTGGATTAAGTGGATAGTGGTACGTGTTGTGGCACTTTCCGGTAGCGTGGCGTAGCGGCCGCTAAAAGCGACGACACGGCCCGCCAGATCCGGCTGTGCCTTCACGCCTTCCAGCACCATCGTACTGCCCTGCGAGAATCCGACCAGCGCAGTCGCGTCGGGACGCACGCCGCTTTGATCCTGCCAGTAGCGCACCGAGTCAACAAACTGCGGCAGCACGGCGCTGACCCGCTGCTGTTCGCTCTGATCGTGCTGCGCCGTTTCGCTAAACCAGTAGTGTCCAGGCGCAGGCGCCCCCACAGCGACCACCTGCGCCTGCGGAAATTCACGCGCGAACCAGCCGCCAAGCTGCGCCATAGAGTGCGGATTGTCGCCTACGCCGTGATAGAGCAGGAACAGCTGTTGTGCAGCCGCGCTCGGCTGCTGAACAATAACGTATTGCAGTGTCATATCGACCTCCTCAGATCACTATACGCCGCCATACGTGGAGCGCTATTGGGAAAATTTGAACAACTTAGTGGATTTATTCCACTTGCTGTCGCAGCAGGTCTGCCCGTCCCGAATCCAGCGCTATCAGGGCTGCGGCGGTGTCGAGGCGCAGCTGCGCGACCAGCGCTTTGCGGCCTGTCAGCCCAGCCTGCTGCGCCAGGCGGCTAAGATCCACCTGCGGCTGTAGCACTGCCTGTAACAGTGATGGAGCAGAGTCGCAGGCGGCGACGAGCCGATGCAGCACCGGCAGGCTCGCTTCCAGCGGCCGCTGCGCCCAGGCAAATCCGGCTGCCAGCCACGCGTCTTCATCATTGAAGGCAGAGGCTGTGTCCGGCAAATCCAGCGGCTCCACGATCTGCTGACGCAGCTGGGGCCAGTCGCGCGCCAGCCGCTGCGACGCACGCCGCTCCAGCTCTGCGCCTTCAGGCGTGAGTGCGCGTATCGCCATCGCCGCATAGCAGCCGCTGCTGGCCTCTCGCTGCGTGCCGATCCGCACCAGCGTAAAGCCGCAGGCGCGCCAGAAGGCCCATAGAGCCTCAGTGTAGCCAAAGCTGACCGAAATGAAATCGACATCCCGCTGTGACTGCGCGGCGGCCACTAAAGCCTGTCCAGTGCCCTGCCTGCGCTGTTCTGCCGCGACCGCAATGCGGCTGATGCGCCGGGAGCGCAGCGTGGCCGCTTCGACGAATCCGGCATGGGCGGCCAGCGACTGCGCCACCAGGCTGCCGCGCGGTCGCCGTCTGCCCGACCAGACCGCCTGCGCCAGTTCGGGCGTTAACCCGCCCTCCTCCACCAGCCACAGCGCGCCCTGTAACGCAGGTGCTTCGCCGCTCAGCCACAGCGTCATGCCGGGCGCATCCATTAAACGTCTCAGGTCAAGCGGCGAGGTACGATAGTGCGCGCTCGCCAAAAGCCGGTAAGCGGCCTCGGGCTGCGAAGGCTCCTGCTGCCAGGCATCTGCGGGCATCAGCCGCGGCGCGGCGGGCAGTGAAACCGGCGCAGGGGCGGCGTCCTCAAACAGCAGCGCCTGGTTGAGCCACTGTTCCAGCGGGTCCTGCCGCGACCAGCGCAGCGGCTCATCCAGCGTGAAGTAACGCACCTGCTCCAGCCCGGCGCAGAATTTCAGGATAAAGCCGCGTCCGGTGCCTTCGTAGCCCTGAACCGTGGTGGTCAGCAATACGCGAGGGAAACGTGCCGCCAGCTGAGCAAGGAGTGGCGCGGGAATGGCGGCGGCTTCATCCACAATCAGCCAGTTTCTTTCCGGCATCGCGGGCTGCGCCAGAATCGCGTCAGGCGCCATAAAGTGAAAATGTTCGCCCGCGAAGTGCGCCAGCACGTCGGTCGCGGCTTTCGCGGGCGCGGTAATCAGCGCATCGGGGACCTGCCGCGCCAGCATACCCGCCAGCGCCGATTTTCCACGGCCGCGTGGCGCGGTCAGCACCGCAACACCAGAAGTCATCGCCATGAGCTGTTGCACAATCGTCTGCTGCTGCTGTGGCGCACGGCAGCACCAGGCTGGCACTACAGGCAACGGCGCGATCTGTGCTGCCTCATCCTGACGCAGCAGCGCGACGCTGGGATCGGCGAGCAGCGTCTGCTGCAGGTGGCGGATAAAATTTGGCGTCGCGATGGGTTGTGCGACGTCAGCCCAGCGCAGGCTGTCTTCGTCAGGCTGCTGCGCCCAGCACGACCACGGCGGTGTTAACAGCAGCAGCCAGCTCCCGGCGCGCAGCGTGCCCGCCAGCGCAGCAAACGCCTCGGCGTGGAAGCCGCGCCGCGCATCGAAAATGGCATGGGTGAATTCGCGGCCGAGCAGCGCGCGTAGCGCCGCAGGCGCACAGTAGGGAAGGTTCTCGACAGGCGTATCGCCGACCACCAGCCAGTCGCCTGGCAGATCGGCACACCACTCGGCGGCACGCGCCAGAGACCAGTCTGATTCACCGCTGATGACACAGAGCCGCCTGATACCTGCCTGCTGCATCTGGCGGCTAAGCTGTTCAGCCGTCATCAGTTAGCGGCGAAGGTATTGCACTGGCCGGGATCGCCGCTGTCGAATCCGCGTTTAAACCAGGTGTAGCGCTGTTCTGAAGTGCCGTGGGTAAAGCTGTCTGGCACGACGCGCCCCTGGCTGCGCTGCTGCAGGCGGTCATCGCCAATGGCCTGCGCAGCGTCCAGCGCCTGTTGCAGGTCGCCGGTCTCCAGCCAGTTATCCTGGCTGACATAGTGGCCCCAGACGCCCGCGAAACAGTCCGCCTGTAGCTCCATCTTCACAGAGAGATGGTTGATTTGCGTCTGGCTGGCACCCTGCTGCATCTCGCGCACCTTTGGCTCAATACCGAGCAGCTTCTGCACGTGGTGCCCTACCTCATGCGCCACCACATAGCCCTGCGCGAACTCGCCGCCCGCGCCAAGCTTAGTTTTCATTTCATCGTAGAATGAGAGATCGATATAGACGCGCTGATCTTCCGGACAGTAGAACGGCCCCATCGCCGTCTGGCCGGTGCCGCAGCGCGTCTGGGTCGCACCGCGATACATGACCAGCGTGGGCGCGACATACTCTTTGCCCATCTTCTGGAACAGCTTGCCCCAGGTATCTTCCGTCGAGGCCAGGATAACGCGGGTAAATTTCGCCGCCTCATCGTCGTTGGCACTGACGCGCTGCTGTTGCTGGCTGGTCGGCGCGACATCGCCGCCGGTCAGCAGCCCTGTCAGGTCGTAGCCGTAATAACCGGCAACGGCAACCACAACTAACAGAATAATGCCGCCCTTGCCGCGCGGGATACGAATTTGACGTCCGCCGCCGTAAGCCGGACTTTGATCCCGGCGGTCTTCTACATTGTCGCTCTCGCGACGTCCTTGCCAGCGCATAATCTGCTCCTGATTGAGATAGTTCCTCGTGATTTTAGTTGCGCAGCGAGACAACTACCAGCCTTGCGGCCAAATGAAAAAGGGAGAGCCGCAGCTCTCCCTTTTTTGTTTCAGACGCGTTGAATTCAGTCGAGCTTGACGCCCAGACGCTGCGCGACTTCTTCGTAGGCTTCGATCAGACCGCCAAGGCTCTGACGAAAACGGTCTTTATCCATTTTGTCCATGGTCTGCTTGTCCCACAGGCGCGCGCCGTCCGGCGAAAACTCGTCGCCCAGCACCACTTCGCCGTTAAACAGGCCGAACTCCAGTTTGAAATCGACCAGGATCAGGCCCGCGTCGTCAAACAGTTTGCTCAGCACCTCGTTGGCTTTAAAGGTCAGCTCCTGCATACGTGCCAGGTTCGCTTTGCTCACCCAGCCGAAGGTTTCGCAGTAGGATTCGTTGACCATCGGGTCATGTTTTGCATCGTCTTTGAGAAACAGATCGAACAGCGGCGGATTGAGGATCATGCCCTCTTCCACGCCCAGACGTTTTACCAGCGAACCTGCCGCGCGGTTACGCACCACGCACTCTACCGGCACCATCTCCAGCTTTTTCACCAGCGCTTCGTTGTCGGAGAGCAGCGCCTCCATCTGGGTCGGAATACCCGCTTCCTGCAGTTTGGTCATGATGAAATGGTTGAACTTGTTGTTCACCATCCCTTTGCGATCGAACTGCTCGATTCGGGCTCCGTCGCCTGCTGACGTATCGTTGCGGAATTCGAGTACCAGCAGATCCGGATTGTCGGTGCTGTATACGGTTTTCGCTTTACCGCGATACAACTCAGCTCGCTTTTGCATCTTGTTAACTCCAGACTTGAAAATTTCGGGTGTTCTGCGGCGGCGGGCCGCTGCGGGATTGCGGCTACGCAATCGTTTACCTTGCCGCGCGCTATTATGCCAGAGACGAAAAAAAAAGGCCGGAGAATCTCCGGCCCTGAAGTGATTTATTTGTTGAGCGCCGCCTGGAACACGGCCACCAGCGCATCGTTCTGCGACTGGCTAAGCACATGGCCTTTGGGATCGATAAACTGCAGGCTACTGCGGTTATCCAGGTCACCGACCTGAACTTTGTAGTCGCCGTTCGGCAGTTCTGGATCTTTCGCGCCAACGTCATCCCACGCGCCGCTGCCCGGCGATTTATAGGTCACGTTGAGGCTGCCCTGCGAACGGTTGCTGTCGGTCACTTCCATGCCAACGCGCTTCATCGCTTCCGGCAGACGCTGCCATGCGACGTTAAACGGCGTGCGCAGCACCAGCAGCGGCAGGCCGGTATCGTCCGCGCCGCTCTGCACATCAATGCTGCCGCTGGCACGGCCAGCCGCCGCGTTTTCGTTGGCAACATCGATTTTATCCAGACCGGTGCTGATCGCATTCAGCATCTGCGCGGTGTAGCGCTGGATCTGCACCGGAGAAGTGACCGCTTTATCCTGCTGCTGGAGCTCCAGCAGACGCACCGTCAGCACCTGCTGATAGCTCTGTGACTGCACGCTAATCTGGTAGCGGCCGCGATACTGGTTGTCTTCATCGGCACGGTTCCACTGCACCCAGTCCGTGGTCAACTGCTGCTGCGCATCATTACGCTGCGCAATGGCATAGTTGTTAGACTCCACCACTTTGGTCACCTGCGACCAGACAGATCCGCGGTTGCCTTCCAGCATCAGTACGCCCGTATTGCCGGTGAACTGCGTACGGGTTCCGTTCACCAGCGCCAGTGCCTGGGCCGGTGGACGAATGTCGAGCTGTTTGCCCACGCTGCCGCTGGCGGCATTGTGTGGCACGTCATAATCGCCGTGCGCCACTGGCAGGATCATGCCCGCTGGCGCTTGCAGATCGTGCAGTTCGCTGGCCTGTAAATAGGACTCGTCACCGCTTACCTGGCGCTTATAACGCTGATCGCTTGAGCACGCCGTTAACAACATCGCAGTCGACAGCGCCACGACGGTCGCAACCGTTGAGCGCTTTACAGAATGATTCATTGAAACTCCCTAACTTATCGCAAACCCGCTTTAATCAGCGCCTGCTCAACTTTTGGTATGGCCGCTGAAGTCAGCGGCGTCATCGGCAGACGCAGCGTGTCACTGGCGATTAATCCTAACTGCTTCGCTGCCCATTTAACCGGGATAGGATTGGGTTCACAGAAAAGCGTCTGGTGCAGGTGCATCAGACGCTGATTCAGGCGACGCGCCTCGGCAAAATTGCCCTGCTCCGCCAGCGCGCAAAGCTCAGCCATTTCACGGGCCGCAATGTTGGCCGTCACCGAAATCACGCCCTTGCCGCCCAGCTGCATCAGGTCGAGTGCGCTGGCGTCGTCGCCACTGACAATAATAAAGGCCTCATCGACCACTGCTTGGATCTGGCTAACGCGCGATAAGTTCCCGGTTGCCTCTTTGATTCCGATAATATTTTTAATTTCAGCGAGGCGCGCGACGGTTTCCGGCAGCATATCGCAGCCGGTGCGTGAGGGGACGTTGTATAACATTTGCGGCAGCGCTGTGCTTTCCGCGATCGCTTTGAAGTGCTGGTACAACCCTTCCTGCGTCGGACGGTTGTAGTAAGGCGTGACGGTCAGGCAGCCAACCACGCCGCTGTTTTCGAAACGTTTGGTGAGAGAGATGCCTTCTGCGGTGGCGTTAGCGCCGGTTCCGGCGATCACCGGAATACGCCCGTCCGCCAGCTCTAGCGTCATCATAACCACGTCGCCATGCTCTTCATGGCTCAGCGTCGCGGATTCCCCGGTGGTGCCGACGGAGACGATCGCCGCGGTGCCGCTGGCGACATGATAATCAATCAGTTTTTTTAGACTCGCACGGCAGACATTACCTTTGTCATCCATTGGCGTAACGAGTGCAACAATACTTCCCGTGAACATTGGCGATCCCCTCGACAAATAAGTGCTTCATGGTACGGTTTACTTCTGTTGGAAAGCAAGCAGGCCACGCCGCTCATGCGCTTGTCAGCAGTTTTTTTTATGTTTACCTTATAGTTATTAGCGAATGAACAGGAAATCCCACTTTGCCGCAGTCTCAGCCCCACCATTTGGTGATCACCGCACTGGGTGTTGACCGTCCGGGT
>Ga0209371_1000410_pt1 | contig 44232 bp, 55 predicted proteins | sample AgamicAtAmrz_FD_187165 | JGI IMG/M metagenome (GOLD analysis project Ga0209371, IMG submission 187165) | Agave microbial communities from Guanajuato, Mexico - At.Am.rz (SPAdes) (version 2) | ecosystem: Host-associated > Plants > Roots > Rhizosphere | place: Guanajato, Mexico | collected 2012-06-07
CGGCCCACGGTTAAAATCCCCTGCACGGTGCGCTATACTGCGCGCCGCACGTCTCCTTAGTTAAATGGATATAACGAGCCCCTCCTAAGGGCTAGTTGCAGGTTCGATTCCTGCAGGGGACACCATAACGACCCGAACCCGCCTCAACTCACCCGAACAAATCCCCATAAAAACATAACGTTAACCCTTTTCAGCCCGAACCAAAATGAACCAAACTGCGTTGACTACACCGCTTTTTTGCGGGCATATTGTGGGCACAATTAAAAATAACCCGGAATTATGCCCACATGCTGACGGTCAGGCAGATCGACGCCGCCAAACCCAAAGAGAAGTCCTATCGTCTGTCCGACGCAGGCGGTCTGTTTCTGTTTGTCCCGCCTACCGGGAAGAAGGTATGGCGGCTCCGCTACCGCTTTGACGGTAAAGAGAAAACGCTGGTTTTTGGTCCCTGGCCACACATATCCCTGGCCGAAGCACGCGCACGCCAGGCGGAAGCGAAAATGACCCTGCTTTCCGGCGTCGATCCGGCCCGGCAAAAACAGGCGTTGAAGCAAAAGGAACCGATGCCGGATACCCTGACTTTTGAGGGCATTTTCAGGGAGTGGTATGCCCACAAATCTCAGGTGTGGTCAGCGGGGTATGCCGACGAGTTGTACGGGATGTTCACAACCGACATCCTGCCGCTCATCGGCCATCTTCGGATGGATGAGATCGAGCCAACGCTGCTTTTGAAAGTGATACGACGCTACGAAGACAGAGGCGCTCTGGAGCGGGCAAGCAAAGCCAGAAGACGGTGCGGTGAAGTGTTCCGCTATGCGATCGTAACCGGCCGTGCGCGCTACAATCCGGCCCCGGACCTTATCGGAGCGCAGCAGAGCTACCAGAAAAAGAATTTCCCCTTTCTCACCATGGATCGTATCCAGGCGTTTCACCGTGCTCTTGACAGCTATTCCGGCAGCGTCATTGTAAAAAATGCGGCGCTTGTCCTGCATTACACGGCCCTGAGAACGAAGGAGGTGCGGTTTCTCAGATGGGAAAATGTCGATTTTGAAAGCCGCCTCATCACTGTTGATGCAGAGATCATGAAAAGCCGGCGCATTCATATTGTACCGATGTCAGATCAGGTGCATGCGCTGATGTCACTGACGAAGAAGCTCACTGAACGTCACACCCTGTGTTTCCCGGGCAGAAGCGATCCGAAAAAGCCCATCTGTGAAAACGCCATTCTGGGCCTCATCCGACGGCTCGGCTATGAGGGTCAGACGACCGGACACGGGTTCCGGCACCAGTTCAGTACCGTCATGAATGAGCTTCACTGGAACAGTGACGCCATAGAGGCGCAGCTTGCCCACGTTAATTCTCAGGGAACGCGCGGGGTATATAACCACGCGCAATACCTTAATAACCGCTATGAAATGATGCAGCGATGGGCTGACTGGCTGGATGGGAGAGAGTAACACTCAGATTATCGGCCGGTTATCCTCCCGCGCTGATACCACTCCCCACGTCTGCACGCCGATGATCGTTATCTCTTCCAGCGCCTCCCCCTCAAACGTTTCTCCGTCTTCGCAGGCGATGTAATTGCGTCCCAGCATGCCAGGCTGGCAGATGCCGAAAGCCACAAAGTAGATTGTGTCACCCACCTTTGGCCGAACCGACCTGTCGATTATCGCCACGCCATCACACGTTGGAATGTGAAGCGTTTCAGACGGCCGCGAAGTGATCAGCACCGGACCACCGGCAGGTCGGAAACGTTTGTGGTGTATGCCGGCGAAAGCATCTCGCGCTTCATCGCCCATGTGTTCTGTATACCTTGCCCTGCGAACCATAGATTCCCCTTCCCGCTCAGGTTGAGACCATCCATCACGCGCATCAGCGCCTCGCTGTTGGCCTGTGGTTTGTTTTCATCAAACAGATTCAGCTGCGACACGCCTTCGCTGTAAAAATCGCCCAACATCACGCCAGCTTTCATGTAGCGGTGTCCTTCAAGCCAGATGCGATCGAGCGCTTCAATGGCTACCCGGATGATGTCGCGCGTGTCGTTGGTCGGCGTGAGCACCTTGCCTGTCGACTGGTTGCCATAGAAGACTTCGCCCACGGCATGAGGACTGGTCCGGACGAACACGGCTATCTGCGTGCAATACTGGCGCTCGCCGCGCAGCTTGCCTGCAGCGCGCGCGGCGAAGGTGCATATGGCTTCGCGCATGTCGTCGTATTTGGTGATCCGGGAGCCGAATGAACGGGAGCAGACGATTTGCTGTTTGGTTGGCGCGAACTCTTCCAGTTGCAGGCATGGCTCACCTCGCAGCTCTCTGACGGTTCGCTCCAGCACAACGTTGAAGTGTTTGCGGATGGTGTAGGTGCTTTGCTCTGACAGGTCTTTCGCGGTCATGATGCCCATGGCGTTGAGCTTCCTGCTGATGCGCCGGCCGACGCCCCAGACATCCTCAACCGGCACCAGCGCCATAAGCTTGCGCTGACGGTCGATATTCGACAGGTCCAGCACGCCGCCGGCCTTCGTCCACTTCTTGGCGGCATGGTTAGCCAGTTTGGCGAGCGTTTTGGTCTGCGCTATCCCTACGCCTACGGTCAGGTGCGTTTCCTGTTTAATGCGCGCCCGGACAGCGCGGCCAAAGTCCTCAAGCGGGTGATTGCGCTGCATACCGTCCAGGCACATAAACGCTTCGTCGATGGAGTAAATTTCCACGGCCGGTGCCATGCTCTCCAGCGTGCTCATCACGCGGTTGCTCATGTCGGCGTATAACGCGTAGTTGGAGCTGAACACCTGCACCTTGTGCCGGCGGAATTCATCCTTCAGCTTGAAGTACGGCGCGCCCATGGGGATTTTCAGCGCCTTGGCCTCTGCCGAACGGGCAATGACACATCCATCATTGTTGCTCAGCACCACTACCGGCTTTCCCCGCAGATCGGGCCTGAATACTGTTTCGCAACTCGCATAGAACGAGTTCACATCGACCAGGGCAAACATCACACACCGCCATTGGGATTGAACACCTGAAACAGGCGCTCTTCACCGTCGGTTTTGGTGATGTCGCGGAACGTTGTGGTGTGCATCTCAATCCACTTATTGGCCGCCCGCAGCGTATAATGCCAGTTCAGACGGTCGAGTTCCCTGATGAAGTCGAGTGTGCTGATGGTGTAGCGGCCGGCAGCGTCGCGTTTCACCGCCTGCCGGAAAGCAATCATGATTTCGTAGTCGCGTGGCATGGTCATTTACCTCCGTGATAAACACTGTATGGATAAACAGTAATATCGATCGGTAGAACTGATCAAGCCGCTGCGGTTGGGGTTTTTGTAAAGCCATTGGTGGGCATAGATATTTTTTTCTCTCCTGCAGGCCAGGATTTTGCACCCTTAACACCCGTAAAGTGCTCAATCAAGAGCTAAAGATAAATTATTATCTATCCCTTACAGACACTGTATGGTGGCGAAGCCAGCACGACTGGCATTCAGGATTTCCCTTCCCTTTGTTTCAGCGACATATCAGCGCCTGCCGGCCCTGTTCCTGTGCAGACACTCACATCCCCACGCCCTCCGGTCCTGAAAACTTCTTCGTCAGACCTCTGACCAGGAGCGGATGGCAGCCTCAACGCCTGGAATTTTGCTGACGATGTTTTAGTATTTAACTATGACCATCTGTGAAGGCAGATACTCTGTCATACCCGTATTAAGGCAATGTTGGCTATCCCCCGGATACCTGCTGGGTCCGGGGCTTTTTTTACTTCTGATATCCGGCAAACCGTTTTGACGCCTTTCGTTGGCCGGCTTTTACTGGCTGCGGCCCCATAACGTGCTCATTTTTGCGCCCGCGTCGTTAATTTGTATCTATTCTGACCCAACCCTGTAGTGTGGATGCGCCAGCCTGACTGGCATTCTGGATTACCCTTCCCTTTGAGCGAATTGATGCCTGTGTAACGCAGGCTTTTTTCGCCTGACTCAGGCGGCCGGCCGGCTTTATCGCCTTTCACACATACTTAAATCTTATAATTACACAATCTTAACGGAAAGTTCTCACGCATGGATTATGATGATCGAGTAACACAGCAATGCTGCTGCGTTCGAGAGTAGTTTCCCTTTATTTCTCAGCCAGGTATGGCTGGATTAAGCTGCTCAACGAGACTAAGCCAACACCAGAGAGGTCTGGCTCGGACCTGATGCCGCCCGACGATCCGTTCGGGCTTTTTTTTACCTGTCGCCACGCATTTTAGCCGGCAACATCTCCCTGCTGTGGGTATCCAGCCGACCACCAGCAGGCCGGCCCGCGCTGGCGAGCATAGATTACCCGCTCACAGCCGGTGATTACCGCTCAGCGCCCGTGACAAATTGCCGGCCGGCCCGATAGGCAGTGAATTTAGGCAATTCACCCAAAGGGGCACAACAGCAGACTCTGCCTGAACGGCCGCTGTTGTTAACGATCATGATTAACTCATGAAACATCGTGCGTCCTATCGCCGGCAGGCAGATCCCATTCAACCGGTAATGCATTCCCGGTGATTTGCCTTTGTTACCCGTATCCGCGTAGTCAAGCGTAATGTCTTTGTGGACAACGCTGTTGTAATGATGTCGGATGATCAGCCTGAACTCCTGCCGTTTTTTCCGGGCCTGCGCGGTCAGGGTCAGGTTGGTGTCGAGGATCCGCCCGAAAGACTCGCCTGCAATGCGGAAGATAACGTGTTCACCCTTCTTGTCAGACCAGCTGAACACGTCGTCTGGCAATACCACCCCGCCTGACTGAACATTGTAGATGTCACCCGTGATTTGCCGGGCATCCAGTATCCCCTGGATGGTGCAGCTGTCCTTGATTGTGACGTGTTCAAGCTCCCCCGCTGTCGCCCGCAGGGTCCCGCTGATATCCGCCTGCTTTGCTGTCAGCTTACCGTCTGGCATCAGGCTGAAAGACGGGGGTGAACCACTGCTGACAAGACTTACGGCACGGAGGTGTTTGATGAGTGCTTCACGGAAGAAGAGCTCATCCTGCTCAATAACGAGCGCAGGCACGGTATTCCCGTTTGCCGGATTGACGAAAGCCAGACGATCGGCAGCCATCAGGATCTGGCTCTGCATCCCCTCGGGTTTTTCCTCGATCCCCATGCCGAAGCCGGTCATACAATACTGGCCGTTTTTCATCTGCTCCAGTCTGACCGACCACTGCGAGTTCAGCCGCCCTTCCGTGTCTTTCCAGCTTTTCTCAATTTTTCCGATGCTTGCTGCACCTTCTGACAGCTGCGTCATTGTTTTCAGCAGGCTCTGGTCAAGATGCGTGTCGCTGATTTTTCCTTTATAAAATGCCAGATAATCGTCCGCTTTGTCGCTCGGACTGGCGGACTGTTCAGTGAAAGCTGATTTGCCCAGCGCGTTCACGCTACGGATATAGAAATGGTGAACATTGCCCGGCATAAGGCCGTCTTTTATCCAGCAGCGTCCTTCTCCAAGATACTGCGCCTGGGATTCGGCCTGTTGCGCGTCAGCGAGCCGGGTTCCGGAATACCAGAATTCATAACGCAGCGTGGCGTCATAAATCGCCTGATGCGGCACCAGCGAGACCTGAAAGTAGCCCGGCGTCACGTCGATGGAGACGGGTGGCTCGGGCGCGGCAATGGTGATGCCGGTCGAGGCTGGATCACCTTTCTGCCCGGCATCACCGATCGCGGTGACGGTTAACGTGTAGCGGCCGGCATCCGGCAGCGTGAAAAGACATTCCGGGCGTTCGGTTGCACAGCGGAAAACCAGAAGACCTGAGGCGCGCTCGCCGCGCGTCACGCGTACGTCAAAGCGCACGCTGCCGGTTGTCTGCAGGATTTCCCACAGTGCTGTGGCCTGAATATGGCCGGATGACACGTCCACACTGGTGCGAAGATGCCGGACAGCAGGCGGCAACATTCCGTGCACGCTGGTGGGGGCAGCCGAAAAGGATTTGCCGTCATCCACCCGCGCCTGCTTTTCCGGGCAGTGCTGCAGCGCCGTTACCGCATATCCCCCGTTTTCGCTTTCCCGAATGGCCACGCAGCGGAACAGCCGCTTGCGCAGGGCAGGCTGTTTAAGCCCCCACACGCTTCCGGGTGCCACGCTGAGCGATGTCATCCCACTGGGTAACGCATCCACCTGCACACAGTCGTGTTCAGTACGCCCGTGCACGTTGACAGTAAAAGGCTCGCCAGACTCGCTGATCAGATTAAGCGTTGCACCGCCCTCGCCTGAAAGTGATACGGGCCGGTCAAGACGGATGGTTTTCGTTTCCGGTACCACATCCACAATACGGCCGCCGACCGTGGTGCCGGCATAGTCGTTATCGCAAATTTCGAGGATGTCGCCGGGAATATGGCGAAGCCCTTCTGCGCCCACGCAAAAATCGGCGGTCTGGGTTTCCAGCAGCTCCGTCTGAATGATCCATAATCCGGTCCGGTGTGCCTGCCCGCGGCTGGTACATCCAAAGGCATCGATCTTCAGCAGGTTGCGTCCGTAACGCTTTATGGCCGCACTGTCTTCCACCAGCTCAACCGACGGCTGCCAGTTGTTATGGGGATCAATAAAACGCACTTCGACGGCGTTATGGCGGTCTTTCAGCGCGCTGAAGCTGTAATGGAACTGGCCGCCCGCCACGCTGGCATTGGTGTAAGTCCAGACAACATCTGAAGGGGCATCCTGAATAAACGTCAGGCGCTGGCCGTTCCAGACGGGCATGCAGCGCATCATGGCACAGAAATCACTGATGACATCCCAGGCCTTTCTTTGCTGCGTCAGCCACGCGTTACACCGGATGCGCGGTTCCTTTCCGCCATACCCATCTTTTACGCTTCCATCACAGTATTGTGCGATGTTGTACAGCGCCCACTTATCAACGTCCGCGATCCCCATGCGCTGACCGAGGCCATAGCGCGGATGCGTCAGTAAATCATAGAGGCACCAGGCTGGGTTATCTGACCAGGCTACTGTGAAGTCCCCATTCCACGCTTCTTTTCCATAGCTGCGCGTCACGGGGTCATAATTATTCGGCACCCTTACCAGGCGTCCCCGCATCAGATAATTGCGGTCCGCCCGCTGGTTGCCTGACTTGTCAGAGTCAATCTTCAGCCCCACGACGGCCGTATTGGGATAGCATTGACGGGCATCCGTGATTTCGCTGTATGAGGCCCAGAATGTCTTATTGAGCAGGCGAGTGTCTTTACTGTCCGGCGTAACGCGCGTTACGCAAACGTCAAAGGGCGCAGGGGGCAGTTCTTCGAGCACGACCGAGAACGCAAACGGTTCGTGCGTGCACCCTTTCACAGTGATCTCCTTTTCCGTTTTGGAGCCATGAGGATGCCGGATAAGGATCTTCAGGGTCACTGATGCATTACGCGTTTCTCCTTTCTTGTTGACCGAGAAGAGCTGGCGAACGCCCAGCGTCAGGCGAAGCCGGTTAATGTCTTTTCCCTCCACCGTGCGCGTAACGGGATTGAGTGCGGTCACGTCAGCATTGATCAGCGTTTCCCGGGCCGAGGCCTCAAATCCGCCCAGCGGTCGCTGCTCCTCTGTTCCGGCATGAAAACGCATGCTGACGCCGGGGATATTGACCCGGCCATCCGGTCCCAGAACAGGTGTACCGTTAACCAGTACGCTTTTGATGCCACTGACAGGACCGGCAATGGGGCCCTCACTGATCACATCAATAACACTCAGGACCTGAGATGATCGGAGATTATCGGGTCTGTCGTGCGGCGTTTTTTCGTGACGATGAAAAATGCTCATAACGACTCTCTTGTAGAAATAAAAAACCCGCCGAAGCGGGTTTATTTGATAACTGTGAGCCAGCTAATTACGCGACGACCACCTTCATACCGAGTATTTTCGACAATCTGGCCAGGCCTTTCGCTGTAACAAGCACCTGCTCAATAATTTTCTCACTGCCATCCGGCCGTTCTATTACGATAACTTTATGCTCCAGCACGCCCGCCTGAATGCGGTCCTGATACGCCAGCCAGGCTTTTCCGCCAGGGCGGCGGTATATCCAGTGGTTTTCAGACAACATTTTGAAAAGCGATTTAGGCTGGACTTGCAGATGCTTAGCAGCGTCAGTAATGCACATGCTGCCGTGGGCTTTTGCGATGCGGTCAAGCGCCTCAACATCAGGTTTCATCTCTTCGACCCTGTGCTCAAGCGCGATGACTTTTTCACTGTACGACAGCAAAGTGCCGCGAAGAAACGCGGCATCATTCAGCGCAGCCATGGGATCAAACTCTGGCTGACTCATTGCCTCCAGTTTGTCGACCAGTGAGCGACGAACCGCTTTTGACTCACGGGCAGCCACGCGAAGCGCCTGTTTGATGGTCATTCCTATAACGTCAAACGGCCGCCCACCGTTAGTGCCAGAAGGTTTTGCACTTTTTGTGTAAAACTCTCCTTCAAGCTCATCTTCGACTTTTTCAATGAACTTGTTATTGCGAACTTCTGGCTCACCGCACTGCTTGCGCGCTTCATTAACCATAGCCAGCAGCGACTGACTGTCGATGGTTTTCTCCGTGACAACGGATCCGAGCACTGTTAAATTATCTGTAAGCATCGATTGATCCTTGGTCGTTTTAATTGATGTAGGCCGCCAGCGCCAACTGGCGGTTTTTTCTTTTGCGCTGTTCTAAGCGCCAAACAATGATGCGTACTTCCCTAACCTCAGTTTGTTCAGTATCCGCCAGTCGCGGTTAGCCTCCACTGAAATATCAATATGCAACGTTTCGCGCTCGAGCATGGCGCGGGCATTGTTGAGGGTATCAACGTACAGATGCGGCATCGCGCTGAATTCAGCGGCAAGTCTGTGTTCAGCCACTCTGAGCAGCGGCGCAATATCTGCAATATTCCCCAGCATGTTAACTGAATGACTCCATAGCAGGCAGAGAGTGCGCAGCTCCTCATCCTTGAACTGTCTGCATGGGACCTGTTTCATTTCCTGTTGCTCCAGAATATCCAGCACCCAGCGGCGGAACTCTTTAGCTACCGGCGTTGTGGCGAACATTGCGATCAGATGGCAACCACGCAGAGAGAACACACGTACGCTTTTCTCACGTAAGTCATTGTTTATTGCATTGGTCACCATTTTGATGACCATAGACATAGCCCCGGTAAACTCATCTGAGTTACGTGAATAAATGTTCGATACGCTTTTCGGCGAGGCATAACCCAGAGCTTTCGCAATGTCGCTCGAGGTTAGCCATACATCATCTAAATTTGCGACTGGTTGCAGCTGAATGCCGTGGAAGTTGAGATTTGATTTGGCTAAAATGTTCATGTTAATTCTTCCGCAAGTTGGGTTAACGATAGAGGCCCCGTTAGTGTTCGAGCACTGCGGGGTTTCGCCATTTTCAGGCCCCAAAACTTTTATTTCCCATTAGACCGTATGCCTTTCTAAGTTGATAAATCACTTCAGTATTGAACTGACGACTCTGCTGCTCGCCATTTACTTCAATTGCACGCTTGATGTCATTAGGGATGCGTATCTTGCGTTGATACATATCTTTAGCTTTTTCCATTACCACCCCCCTTGATGCCCCACCGTGAGGCAAAAAATAGTGTCACACCGTGCGTCATTGATGTCAACCCCACCGTGGGGCATACTTTTAGCAGTTATCTGTTTTACTAATGGTGGAATAAGGATGAGTCGCGAGGATCCTCAGTTCAGAATCAGGCTTCCTACTGAATTAAAAGGAAAAATCGAACAAGCAGCGAAGGAAAGCAACCGCTCTTTGAACGCAGAAATTGTATTCAGACTCGATGCTAGCTTTATGGATGAAATTCCCGAAGACGCATTATTGTCGGCTGATGACGCTTTGCAGGTAGTTGCAAGAGCTAAAGAAGAGCTATCAGAAACGATTTTTAAACGCACATTTTCAGTTTTGAATGAGAAGATTAGAATTGGTCACACAATTTTCTTAGTAAAGGTTAGTGATTTAGACCTAGAAGGTTTGAGTGATGACGACTTCGTAGCAGTGTTTGAATCTACATTTTCCCGTCTTAAATCACTTGGATATGAAGTGTGGGAAAAATCATGGGATGTTGACGGCTTCATGTTTGAGATACCTAGCAAAAGCAAAAAAACCACCTAGGTGGGCTTTTTGCTTTCTTGTTCTGACGCGACCGCATCTCTCAATGACCAATAACAATCACTTTACCCTCTCCGCTCAAATCCCGGGTGGCAATTTCCTGAGATATCACGCGAGACCCCACCCGCATTTCCCCATACAGGACCGGTACCGGCGCGCCCTGTGCCGTCATGTTATCTGTGCCTGAAAACCAGGTATTTTTGTCATTCATGGCCGATGCGCCCGCCGGTCGGGGTGCCAGCAGCTGAGCGGCCCCGCCCAGCATCAGGCTGGCCCCCAGCGAAAAAGCCGCTCCGCTCAGCGAAAGGGTTGTCGCGCCTACCGTCCAGGCAAACGCATTCAGGCCTGGAATAAATGACGCCGCAATGAGCGCAGCGCCTGCAAAAAGCTGAAGCAGGCCGCGACGGGAAGCGCCCTGCAGCCGGGGTACCAGATGAATCACTGCGCCATCCGGAAGCCTTTCGTGCAGGCGGGCATGGAGCGTGTCAGCATCTGCATCGCTGCCGGCAATACGCACCTGATAAAGTCCTTCGCTGAACAGGCGTCTGAACTCACCGGACTGCATCACCAGTGCATGCAGCGCTTCTGCAGCGGTTGACACATGCAGATCAATGCGCCTGCCAGACTTGGCCAGACTGCCGTAGAGGCATACCCTTACTGGCCGCGTCCTTTCGGAGGGATATTCAGCTGGATGCATTTTCATCTCCAAAACAATAGATGTTGTTACCGCAGACCAGCCACCAGCTGCAGGCACTGTGCCTCATCGCGGCGCTGTCCGCAGGACTCAGTTCAGGTGGCCCGTGTGGATGGCTGTGAACCAGCGCGATGATCGTGCCGGCAGCAGAAATGCTCAGATACTCTTCAGGCGTAATCAGAAAATGCCGGCTGGGCTCTGGGGACGCGTTAACGCAGGGGCGGTACTGGCAGCCGTCCGGTGTCAGGATGACCAGACCGCAACATTCCTGTGGATGACACGCCCGGGCGTGAGCGAAGATAGCCCCTGACAGGTGCCCGACGGAGGCTGCATTTTGTGTCGCCATCATTCTGCAGAATAAGCGTTCAGTGAGAGAAAACCGCCAAAGCGCCCGATATTATTTCGTTGCCGGCAACCTGCCGCACAGTTGCCACAGTTATCCTGAGCGTCATCCTTAACGGGTTGTCCGTTGCTGTCCGCAATAGCCGGCCCGGTGTATCCACAGTCTGCAGAGCGGTATTCCCACGGGCAAAGGTCAGCCAGCATGATGCGCCCGGGACACACCAGGCCGTCGGTTTCCGTCGGCACGGCCAGAATGAAGCGGGCCGTCAGGGAGGTGAGTTCAGCGAGTTGCTCAATGATATACCGGCTGACCACTTCCTGCTGCGGATCGGCCCAGGGATTGCCGAGCCTGAAATTCCCGGCGTCCAGAAAACGCGCGCAGACGACACGACGTATGATGGTTGCCCCCACCAGGCTCTGATGCGCTTCAGCCAGGCCGGTCACGATCCCATACAGATTCGACACCACGAGTGACGGCCGTGCAGCCGCTCCCCTGCCGTTCATACTGCTCTCTTCGATTCTGACGGGATAAGGACGGTAGCGCCGCTTTTGCCAGAGAACGGCTTTGCCACATTCGTTCTGCTCGTTGCAGAAAAAATAGCGCCTGCCGCCTGTCGCAGTCAGATCGGCTTCCCACAGATCGATCCGGGCAGAAGGCGCTGTCCGAATCAGTTCGCTCAGAGTCTGAGAAGGAAGGGTATTCATCACTGTCACCTCATGCCGGAACCTGTTCAAATTCGCCGGTTAATTCCGTACGCGTAGCAAGCCTTACGATTGACCAGCTCCGGCAGACAAAGATGCCGATTGCCGGCTGGCCGGGAGGTTGCCATTGAAAAGCCTGGGTTCCCTTGTGCCGGGTAAGAAAACCCTCCACCGCCTGCATAGCGGTGTGAGGACCTGACAACATAATGGTGTAGCGGCTTTGCATCGCATTCAGGCCCTCTGCGCGCCGCTGCTCATACCCGTCACCAAAACGGATGGTCTGTACACGCGGCTCACGCGCTGCACGCATGCCCGGCCTGACCTTCCAGCCAAATGTTTCCATCACGCACGGCCTCCGCTCATCATGCCGCCGTCACGCTGCTGCTGCAGGAAGAAATCCTTCGCGCCCTGACGCCCCATCTCGTACATCATTCTGGCGGCCTCCGGCCCGAGCTGCCCGTTGCGGCCATCGTTGTGAATGGTCACGTTAAAGGTGGGGGCGTATTTCAGACCGGCCCCTGACATCCTGGCCACCACGCCAAGCTTACCGTCAGCCCCGCGACGCAGGGGAAAAATACCTTCCGGTCCGGCTTCACCCATGACGCCCGCCCCCTGAGCAAAAGCAAACAGTGTGGGGGTACGCACCACCGTTCCGCTGAAGGCGCGAAGCCCCTGAGAATGAAAAGCGCCCCCCTGCGCATGAAATGACAACGCATGTTGCTTAAGCAATCCGGCGAAAAAATCCACGCCCCTGACCAGCGTCATTTTCATCAGAATCTGGGTGAGCATGCTCAGAACGTTTCGGGTAAAGTCGCGAAAACCGGCCTTCCCCTCGGTCAGAAGGGTACTCAGCTGTGCACTTAACCCATCAAGCGCTCTGGATGATGCCTGTTTTACCAGGCTGTTGGCATCGAGTGCCGCATCACGGTACTCCGCCCACGCGCCTTTTGCGCCCGCCAGCCAGTCGGCCCGCAGCTTTTCTTCCGCCAGCCAGGTTTTTTGCTGCGCCTTTAGCACCGCAGCAAGCAAATCTGGCGCCTCTGCATAGGTAGCACCGAGTCGGGTAACGCTGGCATGCTGCTGCGCCTCACGTGCCGACAGACCGTGTTCAAGCGCCGCGATTTCCGCCTGCCGCGTGCGCTGCTGCTCCGTAAATTTTCCAGCCTGCACCTGAAGCTGATTCATGCGTTCCTGAAGCGCAACTTCATCCCCCATCACGGCCAGTTTTTCCTGCTGAAGCAGTACGCCGGCTTTACCGGCAAGCAGGGATTTTTCCTCATGGGTCAGCTGGCGTTTTTGTGCGGCTTCCTCAAGAACATGAAATTTCGCCTGGGAGGCCCAGAGGTCTTTACGCTGTTGGCTGACAATACCGGCTTTCTGATGCGTCTTCAGAGCCTGAAGTCGGGCCTGCAGTGCCAGCATGTCAGCCTGCGCCCTTTCGCCTGCGAGGGCTGCCGCAGACGGCTGATGTATGCCCTGCCCTTTTCGGCGACCTGCAGCAAGCGAGTCATAGCGCTGTTTTTCACGGCGCATCGCCTCCTCTTTGACCTCGCGTGACGCCCACGAGTGGCGAATAACTGACAGAGCGCGCTGGTGTTTTTCCTCTTCCGTTTCGTACTGTTTTTTCAGGGCCTGGTCAGCATCTAAACGGCGTTTTTTACGGATTTCCTCATCCTGTGCGGCTTTGTCCCGCGCGGCCTTCAGGTCACGCTGAAATTTCTGTTCTTCAAGCCCGGACAGCCGCTCCCTGTCCTGCTGCGTCACCGGAACCCAGGCTTTGCCCAGTGACCGTCCGCCAGCGTGAATCTTTGCGTTCAGTGCGGCAATCTGGTCTTCAAGTGAACGTTCCCGCCCGATGCCCAGCATGGCATCCCAGGTCCCTGCGGCAGTCTCTCCCAGCCATTTCCAGGTTTTTTCCAGCGTGCCAAGGTGCTGCGCCACCTCATCGCTGCGAAGACGCAGCGTGTCGGCGTAACGATCCATCGCCAGTGTAGCCGCCTCGGTTTCCTGTCCCTGCTCAGCCAGTCGGGAGATGTTTTCGAGTTCAGTAGCAGTCAGAAAGTGAAGGGATTTATCCAGTTCCCGGACAGCAGTGACGGGTGTGTCCTGAAGCCGCGCGAACTGCCGGATAGTCTCTTCGGTGGCCTGCCCGGTCACCGTTTTGAGACGGGCCGCGACGTCAGCGACCTGCCGGAGGTGCTGCCCGTTAAATAAACCCGAGCCGGTGACTTTCGCCAGCACAGAAGCCGCGTCATGCTGCGTAATACCGTTGCCCGCCAGAGAGCGGCTCATCGCCTGAAGCGCTGAGGTTGTCCGGGCGGCATAGTGGCCGGTTAGGATAAGCTTCCTGTTAAAGGTCTCTGCTTCCTGACTGCCCTGATACCAGGCTCTCCCCAGTCCCCAGACAGCAGCGGCAATACCGCCCACCATCCCGGCTATGCTCAGACCGCGCAGGGTCATCAGCTTTTCTATCCATCCGGCATTATTCGCAAGCGTAATGCCGGAGCCACGAAGTGCCCCAAAATTGCCCCGCGCCATTTCGCCAAACAACACGCCAAGCTCGCGCCGCGCCGCCGCGCTTTCCAGTCCAAGAGAGTGCGTTTTCTGACGAGCCGACTCCAGCTTACGGATATAGATTTCCGCCGCATCGCCCAGCCCCAGTTGTGCCGCGCGCGTTCTCAGCATCTCCTCACGTGAAAGCCGTTGTGTGGCCAGCTGTGCCTTGAGCTGGCTGAGAAAGCGGGCTTTTGCCTGCGTGGCCTGCACTTCAGCGCGTGAAGCGGAGGAAACCTGCTGCGCAGTGCGCCCGGCCTGCTGCCCCGCGTTTTTCAGCTGGCGTTCGACCCGGCCCATTTGCTCGTGAAACCGGACAGTCTCAGCCCCAAGGTTTACGACAAGATCAGCGATTTGCTGGGACATAGCGTTCTCCTCCCATGGACTCGGCCACGCTCATCAACATGTCATCAGTCATGAGGTCACCCGTTTCAGAGCGACTGAGCAGGCTGAAATCTTCTGCAGTCAGTCCGCATTCGCCAGTGGCGAGCGCCACCATTGTGCTGCTGAGCGCTGCAAATTCCGCATCCAGCAGGCGATGGCTGAACGGCACCGCGGCAAAATAACGCTGCCAGTCAGCGAGTTCAGAAGACGACATCTCGCTCAGCATCCGGCGCCAGTCAGGGCGGCGAAACTCATGGGCCAGAAACATGATAAATGTCAGCTCCCGTCCATTGGCTTTACCTTCACGTCATCCTCCCCGGGGCCGGATGGCTCGGGCGACTTTCCATCCCCGTTGAGATCGCTGAGAACCATCACCTTTTCCGCAGCCAAACACAGCGCCTTTTCGGACCAGTCGGCCAGGATCCCCTGAAAAATATCGTTAACGTCCACCTCACGATGACAGTTCCAGATCGCACGCGAGACAAGCCAGGCATACGACTCCGTATTCAGCCTGACAAGGGCTGCGTTCCGGGCTGCGTCAGTGAGGGTCTTATCTTTAACCACGTCAGAACTGGCAAAAAAATCAAAAAACTCGGCGCGCTGCAGCGCTGTCAGTTCAGATAACTCCATTTGCTCAGGCCCGTAATGAAACACGGTCTTTTCCAGAAACATCAGAGGTCTCCTTTCTCATGGTTATTGTCAGAATGTGGCACAGGTGCAGGCGACTGCGGAATTTCCTCAGCCAGAACCGGACGGCCGCTGTTCGTTACCTTGATGGTTCGCGTGATGACTTCTTTTGCCGGAATGGTCTTGCCCAGGCTGCTGACCCAGCCCCGGAACAGATCGACCGTGCCGTTCGGATAGCGGATTTTGTAATAGCGCACCTCCCCGCTGTGAAACCAGCTCAGTAAATCTTTCTGTCCCTGCTCACCGGGTTTCCAGGCAAGCGTGATGCTGGCTTCGCCCGCCGACTTCTCGCCCTGCGCCGTGGCCTTCCAGTCGGCATTCGGATCGTCGAGCCAGGTATCGTCGTAACTTTCCGCGCTGATTTCGCCAGGCTGAAGCTCGCGGATCTGCGCCAGCCGCGTCCAGCCGTTATCGTCCAGCGGTTGAGCCGTGGCATCGCCATTGCCGGTAAAAATCAGCAAAGTGGTCCCTGCGCCTTTCACCGACGCAAGTGGATTAGGTGTGGCCATAAGGGCTCCTTACATCTGATAGGTAATGAGATAAGTGAGGTCGGCTGATCCCCAGCTCGCCATCTCGCTGTCACGCTGCCAGTCATAACTTTGCGGCATCAGCGTATCGATGACGGACGACAGCGCCGGCACGCTACTGAGCGCGGGCAGAATATGGCATTCAACCCACTCATCGAGTGCCGTATCCGGCTGGGTTGCCCGCAGGAATACCTCAATATGCAGCGTGGCCTGCCAGGTTTCTGCATCCAGGTAGCTCCCGCTGTAGCGCGCGTCTGAGAGATACACCGCCACAGCAGGCAGTTCTTTCTCATCAATAAAAACGGGGCGGCCATCATAAAAGGCCGCCCCGCGGATGTGGGACTTAAGCGCATCCGTAAACGTGCGCCTGATTTCAGCGTGTTTTTTCACACTCTTTTCCTGACATACAGCCTCAGTTGCTGTCTGAGCGCGCCAGCCAGCTCTGCCTGCATGTCCGTTTTCATCAGCTGCTGGCTTTCTTTCTGATAACGTTCGGTCAGAGGCCCGGATAGCGGGATTTTTACGACCTGAACCGGATAGCGCCTGCGACCTGTGCGCTGCAGTATATGCCAGCGGCCGTTAGCCAGCTGCTGTATGAATGCGTGACGGAACGTAAATCGCCCGATTTTCAGCACGCTGCCGTGCCGGCCAGTCGCTGTCTTGCGCCGGGACAGCTGCATTCGGGCTGCGCCCAGACTGATAGCGGGCAAATTGCCACGATTAATCAGCAGCCGTGCAGAGGGGGCTGCATGACTGGCCGTGGCCAGCCGGAGTCGGACGCGCTGCCTGATCAGCTTCTGAGGCACGCCGGTCTCGTTTGCGACCTGGCGAGTACTGCGCGTAATGACGCGGCGCGCCACGCGGTTTACCGCCTGCGCCAGAGCCCGGGGCACCAGCTGACGATCAAGTTCATGCAGGTTCATCATCGCCTGCCTCAGTCCCTGCATCGTTCTCCTCCTCCAGCCAGATCTGCGGTTTGTTGTTGTAAAGCTGCCAACGGGTCACCCTCCAGCGTTTTGTCTGCCATTCAACCCTGTCGTGCCGCCCGGGCTCATAAGCCCTGTCGAAAACAATGAGTGACAGCCCCTCGCCGCACAATGGCCCCATGTCAGCCGTAAAGGCGTGTTCGGCTGCACACATTGCCCGTCCGTTAATCACCACCGGCTGACCAAACCGGCGTGCAGTAACACGGTCCATTCTGTCAGCCAGACTTTTTACCAGGTTATCCAAGCTTTACGGCCACCACTACCGCATTACTCTCTGACGTTTCCCAGGCAATACCCAGCTTTACCGCGCCCTCCGTTTTACTGTTGACAACCCGCTTGCCCAGTCTGTACACGGGTTTTCCGATTTCAAAATCGGTCTTCTGGTCTTTAGGTAAGCTGAACACCCCTTCCGCAAGGCCAGTGCCGGCATATCCTTCTGGCGTATCCGTTAAGGCGATAACGATACAGTCTCCCACCTGCACCATATCGCCGCTTTTATAGTCTTCTTTTGCAATGAACGTCAGCGTCTTGCCGTCCTGCAGATAGTTCTTTGCCATGCGGATTCTCCTTCACGGTCCCTGAGGACCGGATTTCAGACATAAAAAAAGCCCTTTCGGGCATTCAGATTTTTCACGACATATCAGGCAACACACTGCACCAGTCCGCGATAGTCAATCGGTGCCACACCGGCATCGATGCGTACTTTCGTGGTAATACCATCCGAGGTGAAGCCTTCCGTCTGGTCGATAAATGGCGTATCAACACCGTTGAGGTAAGCGACCTCAATCGTGTCCGAGCCTTTTGCTGCAGCCAGATAGAACGTGCTCTGGCTGGCGTCATCCAGACGGGGTTCGGCAATGACCGTCGCAAAGTTTTGCACGGGGTTGATGATGCCAGCGTTGATATCAGCGCCTTTGACAGACGTTGAGCGGATGACCTGACTGGCCGTGGACTCCATGGCGGTCGGCACCAGCACGAAAGCCGGACGGATGTTGAGATGGCGTTCACCTTCCTTCTGGCGGCGCATCATCTGACGGGCTTTATCCAGGGAAATCACGTCCATTGCGGCTTTTTCCAGCATGTTGGCATGGCGTGCCTTATCAAACAGCGGCAGGCTGTCTGACGAAAGTAGCGGGTTCGTGGTCAGAATGGCGTACACCAGATCCGCTACAGTGGCTTTCGCTGCGCGGCCGAGCTTCATGGGGACATCAGTCAGCATGCTCAGATCGTCATTAATGATGGCCTGCCGGGTAATGCTGAACAGTTCACCATAGGTGGCCAGTGCAATCGTTGCCTGCTTGTCAGAGGTCGTGACGTATTTGTACTCTGCACCTTCGCGAACCTGACGCAGAGAAGGAAAGCCACCCAGCCCCACACGGTGTGCGACTTTAAAGTCGGACAGCTGTCCTTGTTTGGTCCATTCTTCAAACGTTTCCGGTGCGTCCGTCCAGCCCTGAAGAAGGGACTTGGCGGACACATCAAGCATGATATTGCCAAAATCGGACGTGCTGTGCGTAAACGCCAGCCCGACAATCTGCAGCGGGTTATAACTCGCCACACCAAATCCACGCTCAGTCAGAGACAGCCGTGCATGTTCGCGAAGCGCCATGGCGTTGTAGGGATTATCCGCCTGAAGCGGCTCATGACCGGCCCGCGCCATGATAGCCTGTCGGATGCCGTCCCCGGTGAAGTTACCGTTGCCGGCATAAATGTGAGTTGCGGCTGATTTGTTTGAGGGGGTACTGTCTTTGCCCATCTGATTCAGCAGTTTCTCTCGTGCCAGCTCAAGAGTGCACGTCGGATCGGCGATGCACGCTGTCTGCAGGGCCTGATATTTATCGCCAAACATCCCAAACAGATCGTTTAGCGCCCCTGCGCGCGCACGCTGTTCTTCCATAAACTGCTCACGTAACCCCGTTTCATTTAAAACGGCCTGGGGTGCAGGCTGAGCAGGCTCGTGCGCCACGCTGTTCTGCGGGGGCGTCAGCATAGTGCGAAGGTTTTCTGGCATTTTTTCGTACTCCTCGATACGTTTTGAATCAATGTGGGCCATGGCCTGAACCGCGGGCACCAGCTGGTCAGCGAACCCCAGCGAGACACACTGGGTTCCGTCCATCCAGGTTTCCTCTTTCAGCATCCCGGCGATAACCTCCCGGGACAGCCCGGTTTTTGCGGCATAAGCCGGAATAAGCACAGCCTCTGTCTTATCCAGCAGTTCGGCGAAATCACGCATGTCATCGGCGTCGCCGCCCGCGACGGCCCAGGGCTTGTGGATCATCATGAAACTGTTCGCCGGCATGATGACCGGATTGCCGACCATGGCGATGACGGAAGCCATCGACGCGGCCACGCCATCGATATGAACCGTAATCGCAGCAGGGTGATATTTGAGTGCATTGAAGATGGCAATTCCTTCAAAAATACTGCCACCCGGTGAGTTGATGTGAAGGGTAATGTGTTTCACCTCCCCGAGAGCCTGGAGGTCGCTGATAAACTGTTTAGCCGTCACCCCCTGAAAGCCAATTTCGTCATAAATATAAATGTCCGCCTCAGCGTTGCCCCCTGCGGCCATTCTGAACCAGGATTTAACCGTCTTCGCCTGCCTCTGTGGATGCTGGCTTGCCCGCTTTATTGTCTCGCTCACTGCTGACTCCTTGATCGTTTGCCGGGTCAGTATCGAACACCAGCCCTTCTTTTCGGTTTTCATCAATTTCCGCTTTGCGGCGGCGTTTAACCTCTTCAGGATTACGGCCGCATGCCCGTGCCCAGTCGGATTCGGTTGCCGCCCCACCCCGTATCTGAATTTTCCAGGCTGTCGCCTCTTTCACCGGGTCGATCCAGGGCATGCCGGGTCCCGAATAAATGGCGTCATAAAGTGTGGAAAGCTCAATATCGGATGGCGGCTTAATGACGCCCGCCGCAACCGCCTGCTTCAGCCATGCGCGATAAACCGGCCGCGTGATGGCCGCAATAAAACAGTCCTGAAGAATGAGATACCCGTCAGTAGACTCCACCAGCTCCTGCCGCTGTGCGCTGTATGTCCCGTTGTAATTGCGGGCAGTGCTGGAAAAGCTCAGACGTGTACCCGCTGCCACCGCCCGTAACTGGCCATTTCGGAATGACTCAAGGCTGGTGTTGGGGCGGTCTGAGCGGATCATGCCAATCTCTTCACCCGGACGAAGGTCGTCATAAAGCATGCCTGGCTGGATAGTCAGTTCACGCTCACCGCTGTCACTCAGGCTGTCTGAATAGTCCTGGCCATCCCCCTTTTTGATATACATGCCAAGCGCAGCAGCGATGCGCGCGGCGACCAGTTCGCTTTCTTCGTAATCTTTCAGGGCGCTCAGGCGGATCATTACGCCGGACAGCAGGGTAATGCCCCTCACCTGGTGCAGGCGCCTTGCAAATTTAAGGTGCAGCATGGTGTCAGAGGGCACGTCTTTGGTATCCGACAGCAAACCGCTGACGGGAAGGTTTTTATAGACCTGATACTTCAGCGGTTTACCCCATTCGTTGAGCCAGACGCCCTGAATGAGACCGGCGGCCGGATCGGAGTTCATGGTCACGAAATCGGGCTCAAGCGCCTCAAGCCAGAAGGGTACCCCACCGTCAGCGCTAAGCCCTGTACCATGTCCACTCACCATCTGAGCAAAAACCTCCCCGTCTCTGAGCCAGGTGCGCAGCATCAGACGTTCCAGCACCGGCCGGGAGAACTCACCGGTGACATCAGGCCGAAGTGACCACTCAGCCCATTTTTTACGAATGGATTTAATAAGCTCTGTCGCCACCCGACCATTTTTCAGCAGCGGATGGGGGTCCACGATGATACCTCTTGACCCAATCACGCGTTCTTCCAGCTTGTCCAGTATCCCAATCACCAGGTCGTGGTTTGCATCCAGCGCTCTGGCCTGTTGACGAAGGGAAATAGCACCGGCCTGATTGAGTTGGTTGGCGGAGCGCGTTTCGCGTCTGGCTTTGTGCGTTCGCGAGGGGGTCGCGGCCTCATAGGCGCGGATCTGCATGCGGGCACGCAGCCTGGCGGCCTTCCACGACGGCGAAAAAAAGCCGATTGCCTGATCCAGAAGCGACATCAGAACCTCGCCAGGCGATAGTCTGGTTGCCCGGTGCGCTTCTCAAGCAATCGGGTCAGACGGCGTTCCCACTCCTGCCGCCCGTCACGAATAGCTGTCAGGTTCTCCATGGTCATGGACTGCCCGTTCAGCATGATAGTTTTGCCGCCCAGAACGGCAATTTCTGCCTCGGTGTAAGCACGGATCATGGCTTCCACATCGCCTTGGTTCATACCCAGCCTCCGTTTGTAATCCAGGGATTGTTAGTCATATCGGTCGTCGTGCCTGATGTGGATGTGTGGAGGCGGTTATTCCGGGGGGAGGCCTCTCGTTCCGCAGCGCTATCGGTCTCACTCTCTTCAATCCACGTTTCCCGGCGCGCCCATGAAGGAGCATCAGGCCATTTGATTTTTTCGTACCCATGCAGCATCACCAGCGCCTCGGCATAGACAAGCAGGTCAAATCCTTCATTGGCTCCGCGCCCCGGTTTACGCCATCGGCCATCAGGCGTGCGCTCTTCATAGGTGAGCTCGTCATAAAACCCGCTGCCGATCCACGCCGGGAAATGGACATAACCTGGTCCCGGCGCGTCGCGCCACAGCGCGTTGTTGACGCGGTCCTTGAGCGCATCCGTCTGGAGCAGGTAGAGGGGAACATCGCCGGCGGCATTTGCCCGCCGGGCAGAACGCCCGGTATTGTCAGGCCAGGTCCTGGTGATCAGCTTTTCCCGCTTGTGGCTGTCGCCCTTAAACAGGTAAACCCGCTTTCCCTCGCCCTCCCGGCGGCATTTACGCCAGAACCGATACGCATTATCAGTGACGCCATCCTCACCGCCGGAGTCCACCGCCATCGCCATGAGTGACATGCGCTTTGACGGGTCGCCGGCCAGCTGCCATGTTTTGTGCAGCACATCCGGGATAAGCAGATCCCAGTCTTCAGGGTAACTGGCAGGATCAAGGCGGCAGCTTTCTCCTCCGTCGTCGCAGCGCTGCGAATGGCGGAGGCTATACCGGTCAACGATCCACCGTTCTCCCATGCTGCCGTAGCCGGTAACCTGTACCACGAACCGACGATGCCGGCCGCCCTGAACGTCCACGGTTGCCACCAGAAAGTTCACGCCGTCCGCAACGGTTCGCTCGGGGATCTCCTCAGCCCGCTGTTCCAGAAGCTCTCCCCTGCGCTGTTCAAACGCAGCCCGGGGAAGATAAGGCCGGCCAAAGTCAGTGTTGACGACCGCTTTGAGCGTTTCTTCGCTACCCGTTTTCTGATAGTCCTGTTCAGCAGTGAGGTATTTAAAAACCAGTTGTGCCCAGGTCTGATAGGCCGCCGCCGGTCCCTCCATCCAGAACGAGGCAATCCTCGACTGACGCCCCTCCCCGGTCACGTTCCCGTCGCGATCAATCGCCTCGCCATCCCTCAGCCAGACCCCGCGGATATTCAGTTCCCGTTTCATCTCCGGGGGGATAATGTGTTGACAGGCCGGGCACTGCAGACGTGCAGCCTCACTGGCCCGCACCAGGTCGATATCATCGTGATAGCCCATGAGATTGGCCATTTCTGGCTGAAAGTATTCCCTGCAGTGTGGGCAGGGCCAGTACCAGCGTCGGCGATCGCCCCGGTTATACAGTGACAGTATCCCGGTTGAGGGCGGCGCTTCGTGAGGGGTTGAGGCTTTCCATTTTGTATCGCAGATATCCCGGCCGGGTGAGCTTTCCACCAGCGTCATACCAGCAGACATAAAGGTCGTGGTTCGTTTGGATGCAAGAGAGAAGCCGTCCCCCTCGCTGTCGATGTCCTCCGGAAAGCGGTCGTAATCGGTCAGCGCGACAAACCGGTAATCAGACGACGACAGAATATTCACTGAAGGCCAGCCAATTTTAAGAAATGAGCCGTCTCTGAACGTCTTGTCATGGACATTATTATCGTTGCGGCGGGGACTCATTCTTTTCTTGACCGCTGCGCTGCTTCTGAAGGTTCTGTCCAGGCGCTTTTTAGAATGTTCCCGGGCCTTGTCCTCCGTCATCTGCACGACGAGCATGTCTGAGGGATCGCAGACAATCGTATAAACAATCCAGCCGTCAATGAGGCCGATCGTTTTTCCGGTACGGGCCGGACCGACAAAAATCACCGCATCATATTCACGCGATGTCAGGCAGTTCATCGGTTCGATGATATAAGGGGTCAGCTCTGGCTCCCAGGGAACCGAGTTACCGGCACCTTTGGGAACACGCATGAATTTTCTCACAGCCTCTGAAACCGGCATGCGACGTGGTGGGGAAAACCCTGCCGCGATGTCCCTGCCAGAATTTCGGGCTGATGAAAAACTCATTATTCCTCCTCGTGGCTTTCTCCTTCATCGCCCGGCATTAACTCCGCAGCACAAGCCTCATATGATTTTTCCTGGAGGGTATACCGCAGGTCATCGATTGATTTCTGTACGACGCCGACAGCCTGTGGTGAAAGGGCACAATCGCGCTCAAGAATATCCGGAATAGTTTCCAGAACCTGCACGACAGCCTTTCTCATTGATGAATAAACAACGACCACTTCATCCACAGGGATGAGTTTGCGCTGCTCTTTTTCCAGCTTGATCCTTTCATTTTCTGACTGATACCAGTCCTTTCTCTCTTTCGGCTCCATCCGGGACGGATCATGAACGGAGTCAGCGGTTTCACACTTCACGCCGAACAGGGCCGGTCCGACATGCTGCAGCGCATATACGGGATTACCCCTGGCTGTTGCAGCCACCGGAATGTTGGCGGCGAAGAGGCGCTTTTTTACGGTGTCACGGTGCAGTCCGAAAGCTTCTGCGATCTTGAACACGCTCCAGTGATAAGCATCACCGATTCCACTTACATTCGACATAGGCAGCTCAATCTGGCAGGTGAAAACCATTTTTATTGATTAATTTCAGCAGCTTATAAACTGGTCTAATGACACCCCTGTAAAAAAGTGTACAGGTGATCTCAAGAATTAATCATCATTATCAATAAGTTAAGGGACCTGCCGCCGCCACCATGAAAATGCAAAAATCAGCCGTTTTCCGCGGGGCCGCCGCCTCGTGGACAGGGTACTCCGCCGGGAGGACCCGCAGGTTCAGCGCGCAGCGGGGGATCATTTTTCTTTTTGCCCTGACTTTTAACCGCCCACGCTTTCGCCACGCTCAGACATTCGTCGAATATCTTATTTTTTCCTCCGCACGAGCCAGCGCGACGGTAAAATTTCAGCGCCTCGCGCGCACCGATATTTGCGACATTACTGGCGAAGCCCTGACGGGTGAGCTCCGAGATGATGTGTTTCTCCAGAAACTGAGCCGGCGTCAGATTCATGATGTCTCCTCCAGAGAAAACTCGCCCAGATCCGGAATGACCATCTGCGTAAGACTAAGAGCCAAACGCGTCGCTTCTTTCACTCGTTTGATATCGCGCTTACGCTGCGCCATGAGTCCACTGCCGCGCTGCCCTCGTAAGGTGAACGATTTCTGGTCAAACACTGCTATCGCATCGTGAAGTTTCTGCCCCGTGAGGCTGGCAAGTTCGTTAACAGGGAGTTGCCCTAACTCAATACCGGACTTTTTTCTGCCAAGTTCAGCAGCCAGATACGCAATTCCTTAGCGACTTTGGTACGTGACACCATGCCAATAAGATGAGCACCACGTGGAGAAAACAGCCTTACCGAAATTTCACGTAAGCTATTGTTTATTCCATTCTTCGTCACTTTGGTCCGCATTGTCATGCTGTTTGAAAACTCGGCTTCATGGCGCTGAAAGATTTTGTTTACCTGTTTAGCATCGTTGTATCCCAGCAACTCAGCGAGGTGATCAGCCGTGAACCAGATTTTCCCGTCACCGTTATCAAATGGCACGACACTGTGATTGTTAAATGTCAGTTCATTCATTTCGGATACCTACAGAAAAGTGAGCCTGTCGCACAGAGAAACCGCCCCAGAGAGGTCCGCACCTATACGGGATCTCTCAGGCTCACTTTTCTGTAGGCTCTGGGTTAATAGCTGCGCGTACGAGGCGCATGGATTTATTGATGGAGAAGTAGAGCCCTGCTATTGCGAGGCCCGACTTTCTTCAATTTTCCGGATCGCTGCCTTATCCAGGTTGCAGTTCTCAATGACAGTAAGAAACTTTTCATTCAGCTCCAGACTGTCACCGTATGTCATGGGCTCTGGGATATCAGGAATTTCACAGTCCACCAGCAATTGCGGCGGGATTGGTACCACTTGAGTGGGCACGAATTCTGTCTCTGTGCGCGCGCAACTGGTCAGCAACAGCGGCAGGCACAGGATGGTGAGCACAGGCATCTTCTTGCATCTCCTTCCTGATACGGATAATGCGCTTCTCGCTTTCAGCAAAATTGCTTCGCCTGTCTTCATGCGTGATACGGGCTATATCCTGAAACAGTGTGACTGCTGCCAATGTGCTCTTAAGGACGGACTGAGATTTCAGCTGTTCTTTACGGGCGACATGCTCTGCCTTTTGAGCCTGGAGCATTCCATTATGAAAATGGTCGGTAGCCCAACTGAGTATAATAATAAAAATAAAGAGCAAGCTGGACAGGCATCTGTTCACTTCACCACCAGCGTATAGCCCATATGAAGATAGAAATCGATATAAGGCGAATTGCGAAGGCAGCCGCTTTAGTTATTTCAGGGTTATCTGGTGCTTCCGGTTCGAGACCATTTTTCATAGTTAACCTCAACATAATTCGTTTATAGTTCACCTATGTTCCTCGTTAGTGGTGTAACGCTGGAAAGCAGAAGCCCCGTGGTGTTCCAGCACCCCGGGGCTTCGTTATGTATAGCTATGTCTGAAAGTATTTACGTCACAGTGGCTCACTTGCTAGCAGGCCAGATAAGCCCATCGCCAGGAAAATGAACCACAGAAAGGGATTTCGCAGATTACTCATGTGCGAGTTTCTCTGCCCTTTGAAGCACTGAAGCATCGTATGGCTGATATCCGTTTTCGTGAACGATAATGGCCTGGACAAGTTTCAACATCGTTGCGCTGTCCGTTACGTCAATTTGCTTGTGTGCAGGAATGCCGGTCACTGTAACCACGCTATTTATGTAGGCCTGAGTGTCATTCTCTTCTGGCGGTGCCCAGCGATGAATGATACCCGCGATCGTATTGAGACCATGCTGCTTTTGATAGCGTTTCAGAATCATCATCATGGCCCGAATACCGTATTCCGGGCTGACGAACTGGCAGAACGCTTTGTCTGTTTGCTGTAACTGCGGAACGAGTCCCCGCCAGTGATCTCCCCATCGTATGTTGCCGGGATTATTATTACGAATCCCGCGGGCATTATTCGCTTTCATTTTTATCACCGAGACGATTATTGATAAAACGCAAGGCAAAAGCGCGCAGGGAATCTACCCCGATGAACCCGACAGCGCCGCCGATCGCGATGGTTGCCGTTCGTGGCCAGTCGAGATAAGTCAGTCCTGAGGCGACGGTTAATGTCAGCGCACCACACAGCAGACCTTCGAGGATCATTCTTTTCCAGCCTCCGCCGGTATAAGCGATACGCAGCACAGCCATAATCATCGCCAGCAGAATAGCCCCAACAGGCGTTTCTCCCCGCCACCAGCTTTGTATCAGCGCTTCTAAAGCTGGCCAGCCGTTCAGATTGTTGTGCATTGATTCTCCTCCTGACTGACCGGGATCTGTAAAAGAAACGCCTGCATAAGCAGGCGTTTATGGCATATCATCCTGTTTTGGCTTTGTTAAGTTGCGTAGCATGCGATACCCGGTTAAAAAAACCGGACAAAAGCCAACCAGGGTAAACAATGCGTCTTTATCACGGCACATCATTCAGTGCCTCGCAGAGCATTATCAGCTCAGAAAAAATTCTTCACGAAATTAAACGGACTTACGATGAATCATCTCCCTTCCCCACAACGAATGGCCTCGTCTACCTGACGGATAATATTGGTTATGCGATATACGTGGCTAACAAAGAGGCCGTGTTCCGCAGGGACAATTTTCTTTCTGTGTTCGAAGTGGAAGTCGACGAGACCGAACTGCTACCGGATTTCGACGAACTTGATTACGTCTACGGAATCAAGCGTGTGGACGCTGCAGATTTCACATATTCAGACTCGCTTGAAAAGGCACAGTCCTGTTGCACCGCCCGTAGCCTGCATCTCTTTGCAGATATCAGGAGACAATTAGTTTTGCCCTCAAGCATGAATCTGAAGCATGAGCTCCTGACTCTGACGCGCGAGCTTATTATGCTGCGAAAACACGGCGATCACCGTAAAGCCTGTGACAAACTTCACTTACACCCCTGGCATATCTTTACCGCAGTCGCTTCACCGGAAAATAAGTAATTTGAGGCAAGCGCCAGGACGCTTGCTTTTCAACATTAATCCGGTTGCAATGCGTGAAGCTGATAAACCGATGCTGAAAGAATACGCAGACTTTTACGTACGTAAAGCGGGTTCACAGGAATAAGCGTCCGGCACGCGGTGTACAAACCGGTCCATTTCAAGTGGCGCATCGAGTATCACGAGCATCCCCTCAATAATGCCTTCGGCTTTCTGTAGTTTCTTTCCGATGTGTCCGTCTGAACAGTGATGTTTTCTCGCCAGCGAGAGGAAGGTATGGCCAAGAATGTAATAGTCCACCAGCAGGTCATGCAGGTCTGCATTTCTGGCATAAAGTTTAGCGACACAACGACTGATTATCAGCCCATCTTCATCACAACATTGAGGGCGTGAGGTCACCTTATCTGGAAAGAGCCCGGTAAATCCGGCTGCAACCCTGTACCAAGATATTTTTTCCGGGTTATTTGTAACCCAGGCTCCCCAGTGTTCAAGCACTTGCTGAATATCGCGCATGTTATCTCCCGGATTGAAATGGAGGGTAAAAATGGACGCCAGATTACCGCGTGATTTAATCCTTACTTAAAGGCCTGAATTATCTCACACAACGTACAACAGCAAAGTCCTTTTAAAAAAGCGCGTCAGGGATACAATGCATCGAACTCTGATGTGCGCCTTGTTAACAGACTCCGGTGTTGTCCGGTTACCTGAAAATATTATGAATTGTGTTAACCCCTGATTTCTCTGAAGGAATACTGATGTCTATACAGAATTTATCTTGTCAGGAATTTTACGAGAAACTCAATAAAGTCATCCGTCCTTCGGCCCCCATTTCCTCTTACGAAATGCTCTTCGGTCGTGAGAAACAGGTGCATGAAATCGAAGCAGCCCTTTATGTCGATGGTCGCCACGTATTCATCTATGGTGACCGTGGCGTGGGGAAAACTTCGCTGGCACAGACGGTGGCAGTAAAGCTTCAGACGCATAATGACCCCATATTTGTCGGCTGCGAGCTTGGCTCTACGCTCAGCTCCATTGTGAAAGACATTTTGCTCAAAGCAAAAGTCTCCGCAGAGCTGGTGTCTGAAACCACATGGGGTGCCAGTGTCAACCTGATGGAGACAGGCCTGTCCGCACAGCAGAAGAAAACAGAAAAGCCCGTCGTGCATGAGGTGAATTCTGTCTCGTCTGCGGTGATGGCGCTGTCCGGACTGTCAGCCAAGCACTCACCCGTGCCGCACATTGTGATTGACGAATTCGACCAGATAGCAAGTATTGAGGAAAGGCAGAATTTCGGGCGGCTTATAAAAGCCCTGGGCGATCAGAACCTGAGTCTTAAGCTTATCTTTACGGGCATCAGTGATTCTCTACACTCACTGATTGGCGGACACCTGTCAAGTGAACGCCTGGTCCACCAGACACAACTTGAGGCATTGCCCTTGAGTGGAAGGGATGAAATTATCGACAGAGCATTTGGTGAATTTGGCCTCACTCTCAGTCAGGATGTGAAATTCAAAAATTTCCGGTCTCAGTGACGGTTATCCGCACTATGTTCATCTGCTTTGCGAAAAAATACTCCAGTGCGCTTTCTCCAGAGAGGAAGAGGTAAAGCAGATTGATCAGACGTTGTTTCTGGAGGGACTGAGGGACGCAGTGAGCTCAGTGGCAGAAACACTGAAATACGATTATGTTCAGGCAACTCACTGTCGTGCAGAGTATTTTCACCATATGCTGTGGGCGATGGCTGACTCTGGCGATCTGCAGCGGGAAAAGAAAACCATCTTTAACTCATACCATCATATCTGTGAGGCACGTGGCTACAGCCAGCTTGAGAGTAAGCAGTTTGACAGACAGTTTTCAAAGCTGAAAACGCAGGCGTTCGGGCAGGTCATTATCCCTGCCCTTAAGGGAAGAAAAGGCTGGTTTCGATTTAAAGAAAATATGTTGAGGGGTTACGTCAGGATGATGGCTGAACTTAATGGTGTAACACTGGATTTTGACCGTCGGTTCACCGCAAACGAGCCCTCTGCGCAGGCCGTCTCTTACCGTACGGCGTCTTACCAACCGCTGACACCTGTAGAAAATACGTTGTACCGTCGTGAGCAAAGACAGCTGAAAAACCGGTCCTGAGATTACGCCAGTTGTTTGTCGTTCCGGGCCAGCAGGGGTTCAGGCATAATCAGGCTGAACCCGGTCAAAACATCCCCAAAATGCCCCCATAAATAGAGAACAGTCACTCCCTTATTCAAATCCGGGTCAGCCAGATGTAGGGCATCCGGGCTGAATAAGCAAACTGATAGCGCACCCTCTATCGCCTGCAGTGCACGAATTAGCCTGTACACGCTTAAATCGCAGCTCTAATTCCCAACGCCGTAGTTAACCCCCTCCTCCTGATATCACTCCTCCTCACTTATTCCGGATTGACAGGGCTCAATTATATTCACCATTTTTCAGATAAGTTTATCAAATCAGTATTTTTATTTTTTTTGGAGTGCTTTATAAAAAAATTAATCTGAAAGATGTGTTTTTCGGATTTACTTTTGATTATTTCACACCATGAAACAACCTAATATCTAAAGTTACACGGAAAATACTTCACAGGACTTTTAATTAATCGCGAGATGGATAAGATAGGCCCCGCCTTAATGGCAAACGTCAGGCCAATGTCCGGGAAAAAGAGACAGCGCCTTAAACCCTTAGCCTGTGCCTCCCTCACAGTGTTTGTGAGGGAGTTTTTTTAGGCTGTTGCGTCAATAACGCCGACAAAAAGACAGGAGGAGCCGTGCGATTTTTCATCCGGGCCTGGATAATTGCCTCGACCTTTTACACGATATTTGATGTCACTTTGCGTTTGTGCCATCTCTATCCTGGCGGCACCAACTTCATTATGGTCATGGGAATATTTATTAACATCGCGATGAATAACCTCATCCTTAACACCCTTTTCGGGGAAGAATAAATTTATTAACTTTCGGCGGACGCGAGTCGTCTGCCCTTGCACCAAGGTGATAGCCATGAATAATCATGTTACCAGCAGTTCTGATTTCCCCACCATTGAGGAGATCAAATATGCGACTATAGCCGAGAGGAAAATCAACTGTGTGGTATACACCGGCGCGATACCTCTGATATTCCTTGTTAACCCCAAAGGAATTGATTTGCGCGCCATACCGATAGCCTCTGGTTATGGCATGATTTTCTTTCGCCCCGGAGCTGAGGAGGAGGCGCAAAAAATCAGCAATATCTTCGACGACTTCGACCGCAATTACGTGAGCTTTCTGGCGGCAGGCTGGCGCGGGGTTGATGAGAAGACTTCCAGTGAAAAAGCGGTCGGTACGCTCAGTCCGCAAAAATGTACCGGCTATTCTGTCCCCACGGGAATCGATCCGCATGAAGGCATTGAGTACGCACTGATGCAGAAGAAACTGAAGAGCGTGGCATACTTTGAGTACTTCGTTCCTGTCGAATTCATCACAAACCCGTTAGGTCTGGAGATGAAACATGTTGATTACAAAGACGGACTGGGCCGAATTTATTATTTGCCCGGCTTTGAAATCAGCGCCACAGAACTCAAATATGAACTCAGTAAGGATGCAGAGCCTTTCAATGAGCGTCGCATCAGACTGGTCGGCCGCCTGCTGGGCTACCAGCATACTGACATTGAGCAGTTTCTGACGTTCGTGCGTGCAAGAGAAAACTTTTCCTCCTGAAAGCGCGAAACATTAAGCGCAAGAGCTCCCGTTTGTCCCAGTCGTAAAGATAAGAAGGCATGCATTATGGGAATGAAAGTTTCCATAATGCATGTCCCTCGAAGAGGCTTATTTGTGCTTACAGGGGCTGAAGATATATTTTAAAAATCTTAAATAGATATAACGGCTTGATTTGCTTCTATATGCTCAAATTGCTAAATCAAGGGGCAAATCAGAAATATCTTTGAGCCTCTTCCCATCGACCATGACTGCCAACATATCTGCGGCGTCATGCAAACCTAGAAGCTCAACAGCTTTTTGAAGTTCATAAAGAGCGAAGTGGTAGACACAATCTATATCACCAGTACCCAAGGCAATAGAGGCGAGCCTGCTTGGGGTCGGTTCTGCGGTCACTACCATGATATGTGGAAGAGTGCCCTTCCTGTTTCTCATCAGATTGAGCGCTTCAGAACGCGCGTTCTGTGCGCGATCGCTTCTTATTGTCCATTTACATGAAATGCTTGCATGTAATAACGGTTTACCGCCATTTGAATTGCGAAGGCCTGACATCAGAGTTACTGAATTATCTACGATAAGTTCAGGCTTGTTGATGACACTATCATGCTCAGGCTCACGAGCAACAACGATATCAGGTGTAATTGTATAGTCGCTTCCCAACGCAGCGGCAAGTTGAGCATCACTTCGGGCAGCTTTATCTAAAGCTATAAGATGGGCATATTGCTCATATTTCGCTATTTCCAGACGATTACGTCCGGATACTTGCTGTACCTTCCATTTGCCTGGACGCAAGTGGCCAAGTTTCAGGAAGGTTTTTTCAACAAACTGCGCGCAAATGCTTTCGAACTGATTACCTGAGGTCTGACCAGCAATTCTTTCGCCGATTGTCTCAGCCCGAAGTAGCTTTGCAATTTCACGCGCGATCGCCTTGCTGGTGTTGTTGTTACCGTCTGCATTGCTTACTACACCTGCTGCATTAGTGGTCAATGTAGCCAGGAGCAGTTCAGCATGAAATTCTCTGCGAGCTTCAGCGAAAGCTGCAGCACTGTCTGCGTTGAGTTCGTCCATAAACGTTTACCTTCTTAAGCAGCGCTTTTTTTCTTGTCGGATGACTCATCTTCTTTCTTTACGCGCATTACATCAAGAACGTATTCCGCAATTTTTTTAGCAAAAAGTGGAGGAACAGCATTCCCAATCTGGCGTGCCACTTCAGTTTTCGAGCCTAAAAACACAAAATCATCAGGGAAAGACATCAACCTTGCTGCTTCACGGTGCGTAATTGGACGATGCTGGTCGGGATGTAGATAACGCCCTTTTTCAGGCTTGAAGAATTCTGTACGTATAGTCACAGACGGTCTTTCCCACCAAAGACGCCCAAACAGATCAGTCCCGCCTGAAGTTTTTTTAACCCAGCAGGCAGGAGTCAAATCGGGACGGTTTTTCTGCAGATCAAACCGATTGCCGCCAGGTGGGACAGCCTGATAGCGTTCTTTAGAGATCTCGGTAGGATTGCGGCCAAAATGAAGATTCAGAGGCGGCACTTCGTCACGAATTTCAGTTCCTATTGGCTCAGGAAGATCACCAATAGCCTGGCGCGTAGAGACCCACGGCGGAAGCACCCCAGCTTTCTCAGGAGCCAAGTTAGTAGGTGCTGGTGGGAAGGCTGGAAGATGGTTCACTTGAAACATTTCGCGTTTGATGCCTACGGCTATGGTTCTTTTCCGTGTCTGAGGGACCCCATAATCAGCGGTGTTGAGCACTTGCGGATTCAGAAGCATGAATCCCATTGACTCAGCTCGCGCAGAAATATCGGCAAACTCATCGCTCTTTAACAGACCTGGGACATTCTCCATTACAAACATGCTGGCGCCGGAGAGCTGGATGATGTCCATGTAAGGTTCCCAGAGCGCTCTGCGATGGTCCCCTTCTCTGTTTTTGTTAAGCAGACTGAATCCCTGGCATGGTGGCCCGCCGATCACAATATCGGCAGAGGGGACATCATTAGAAGCAATCCACTCTTCAATGTTGGCTCTGATGCCATGCGAGTTAAAGTTTGCGTTATAAGTTTTGATCGCAGCAGCATCATTATCTATGGCAAGAATGCTTTCAAAATGCTCAGACATCTCCCCATGGCAAAAGCCAGTAGATAGCCCACCAGCCCCACAGAAGAGATCTATCACCTTGAATTTGTTGCCCATATGCTCCACCGCTTAGTTTGTTCTGACTACAATTACCTATAATTTATCATATTTTTAAGCTGTATAAATCCCCATACTCCAAGCGTTTAGTGCTGTATCAAATTTAACAGGCCCGGAATCATTCTGGAACCTCATAACCGATATCAGTATCACATCATGTCGCGAAGCTTGGCTTACTCTGCATTACCGCCTCGGCTGAGTCTGGTTTCCCGCTAGCTTCTAGAATACTGAGACACCTAGGGCAAAGGCTTACGATTCAGCCCTCCCCAGAGCCTAAGTGAGAGATCAGGCTTGAGATACTAATGTCTGCTATGTGCCTAGAGCAGACATTTCCAACGTCAGCATTCACTACTTCGTGTGGAACATATATCACTTTATACCCATTTAGATTTGCATGAATCATCAGGAGCGTTTTAAAGATTTAGGATCGAGAAAGTACTGGAAAAGCCCCTTTGGCCGCAAAAGCATTTCAAGGGCCTCTTTGAGGTAGGCTAGAGGCTATGTTCAACTCTCCCGTTGGGGGACAGATAATAAAAAAGGTCGCCCGTGGGCGACCTCTTTTGGCACTACCTATTGCTGACCTATGGTATAAAGATTAAAGGAAATAATTAAACTTTATGAAAAGCTTTTAAAGCTTTGACCCACTATCTGAGAGATTGTTGAATTTCAGTAGGTACTGGAGTAGAGCTAGCTAATCTTCTCATCTCCAGCATCAACGGATCCTTCTTCGATGGTTTAATTCCATCATTATCTCGTGAAATCAAGTTCACTTTTAATGAATTTAACCAAAGTTTAATAAACTCAAACACGTACTTACCCCTCACAGCCCTAGAGTCTGTTAATTGATCAAAAATATCAGACAGCTCATAAAACTTGCTAGAGTTGACATCCACCAGATACCCTTTAATTTCCGCATCATCTCTAATGAAGATGTTTTTATATTCAATATTTATTATTTTGGATATTTTCTCATAAAATTCTGTTTTTCCAAGAATGTTATGGTTAATAAACAAGGGTTTGCAAATTAATCTTGCAGCAGTCAAAAAAATTGATAAGTCACTTCTGAAATCAGACATCAACGATTTTTTAAGATTTATATGTTTTGCGTCCAATCTAAATTCATCACTCATGTAATTACTTACAGCATCTTCATTAACGATGTAATTTTCAATTGAGTAGCAGTTTAATGTTGTAATACAGTGATCGTCGTGTCTATCTAAGTCATAATCATGGTCGACATAGAAAATGCAACTATCAAGAATCTCTCTATCGTTTATAAGAGTAGAGTGCTCATATAATGTTGTTATTTGCTTTTTTCCCTTTGCAACTATATGACAAGAATTTGCATAGTGGTGATTTTGTTTTAACCATTCATCATAAACAGGAAAGTCATCAACTCCTTCGAAAACATAAATGCTATCCACAAAAGACTTGGCCATTAAAATCTCTTGCTTTAATGGGTTTTTAGATTCCTTTGCCTTTATTAACTCATCAAGAAGGTCATTACTGCTCATCTAATATAGCCCTCCTGATTTTCATTGAAGTTGCTGACTTTTCTAATTCATTGTCGAATATGAAAGGTGAATGAGTAATTGCAACGACTTGGTTTACTTTTTTTGCTTTATCTATATCGGGAAGAATCATCTTTTGCCATTTCAATGACAAGGAAAGCTCGGGCTCATCGATCAATATTATCTTGTTATCATCGCCACCAAGATAAAGTATGGCCATTAATGAAATCACTTGTTTTTCACCAGATGACAAATCGTTTAGCGATATTCTCGAGCCCGTAAAATCATCATTTACAATGACTTCTAACTTTGATGGATCAAATCGTAATGATTTTGAATCACCTGACGAAGTCAGATACTTATTACATATTTCCACAAACTGTTCGATTTTATACTCTTGCTCTTTGGTCTGCTGAATTACAATGTTTAATTTTGATAAAAAATAATTTAGATAACCAGTTTCCTTTACTTTATCATCATCATAAAGTGTTTTAAGTTTGCTTATTAGTGTATTTTCTTTTTTCTTAGGCTCAAATGGTCCATATTGAGGGTAGGTATGCTGAGGATTTTCTACTCGATTTAAAAATCTTTCTAAATCTTCGATCAAAGGAAGGTCGTTATTAGCAAACTCAAAATTGCTATCGCCAAGCCTAATTAAATCGTCAAGCATTTTTGCGCTCAAAGTACGATATCCGGTGCTTGATAACCTTTCAATCTCTAATGTCATTTCGCTTAGAGTTTCTTCTACATCACGTAGTCCATATGAAATCCCATCATGATGTAATTTTTTTATGCTTGTTCTTCTAAAAGATGGTCTTTTAGCAACTATAGCTCTATTTTTATCAAGGTTTTTTTCCACCCTCCTGTATGTCGGGAGATATATTACTTCATAACCCAACATTGCCTCTTCTATAACTTTAGATTCTTCAGTAAAGTTAGAGCCGAAGTTGATCCTTAACTTTAATTTCTCAAGGGATTTTATGTAGTCTTGTTCTGTGAACGGTGTGTTCATATAAATATCATGAAGAACGTTATCGTCTCTATAATTATAATCTTTACTTGTTATTATAGAGTTAATTGTCGCTTCAATGGAGTTATTTTCCCAAAAGTCTGGAACTAATGATAACTCTTCATCAATAAAGCTTTTAATATCTTCTTTTGAATGAGAACCTAGCTCATCCCTTTTTATTTTAACTTCTTTTAAGTTTGTAAATTTTATGGTTATCTCAGTGAACTTTATCAGTTTCAGTGAGTGGAAGTCCTTCTCTAGAATAGCTTTTAGCGCATTAAGAGCTGTAGTTTTTCCTGCACCATTCTCTGAAACAAAAATGGTGGTTTTATTTTTCATCTCCAAGAGTAGATCTTTATAACCATGCACTCCACTTATCCTAAACCATTCAATTGGATGCGATGGCATACTGCTTTCATTTCCAACCATATTTCCCTCTCTTCGGTTGTTTGCTCATGTGTTAGGTATTATTTATTAAATATGATTTTTTGTTATCGGCAAGAACTTTTGTTTTTTAAGCAAAATACTCTAACCAATAAACATGTTCTTGATTTTAAAGGTTTTTTCTTTAATCAACTCAAGTTTAACAGAGAAAGTTATCATGCTAAAGAAACGAAAAAACATCCGAAATGGTAATTTTTCGACGATTCAAAAACTGGCAAGATTCTAAATCATAGCATCTGGCTATAGCAGAACATAGTCAACAAATCTTTCTTTTCAGTGTAGCCGCAGTTCGGCTCGCGCTTCAAGATATCTTAACATCTTCAATACTTATTTCTCATTTCCGCGAACAAGCCACCGTTGGCCACCCCCAGTAGCGCATTGTCGTGTCTATAAAGATTGGATTTAAGAGAACAGTTATCTAACCAGGCGAGGTCTGAAAAAGCGCGGGCATGATATCGTAAATAAACTGGCGAAACTATAAGGTGTGAACAGGGGAGCGAACGAGGGCGATCCGCGTGTTAATGCCCGGCATCTTTAAGTCCAGAAGGTTGTACTGCCTTCTGGTTTAAGCACCGGAAATCGTCAAATTTCTTATATCTTTCAACAACTAAGGCCATTTTATTATGGTCATATCATATGCTAAGGAATAACTCTTACGCGATGCCGCATATCTCGCAGAAATTTAACATTATCGCTGCTGATGAGTAAAAAAATGCAGCTGTGTGAAGAGATCATTAGGATAGGGGTAAAAGCTGTTATTTTCACGTTCGCTCTTCGCTCATAGCAGACTAAATGCACCACGCTTCCTGTCGCTCTCACCTACCCCGAAACCTCTACGGAATGCTCTAGGACATATCAGGTATCGCGTTAACGTCACGCCGCGGCGCTTTGCACACCTTATACTGGCGTCCCTCCACAAGCCTTTGAGCCAGTTTCAAGTTCCACTGCGCCTGCTCGAACTGTTTCCTCTTCGACCGCCAGAATGCAAGAAAATCAACAATCTAGAAGGGCTTTCTCCCGGCCGCATTCATCGCAACGGGATAATTCGGTGTCCATAATCGTGTCATATACCTCGCGAGCCATCATGCTGACTGCATGCAGCCGATCTTAATATCCCTCGGATACCGCGACCTGCTTTTCAGCCAAGGTGATAATGGTCAGCATCAGCTGGCGGGTATGCTCTGAGTTTGACGGCGCAGGGATGAGCTGTTTCACTTTGGCCATGCGGAGATCTTTTTCGACCTGATTAGAGCTTTCATGTGCGCCACGTGACTCAGCGCCTTCTCGCTGCTGGCCGGCACGTAAAGCTTTACCAGTTGCACACGCGGCGCCGGGATTTGCTCACCTGACTGGATGCGCGCGGCCATTTTACGCAGCTCGCCACGACACTTCACACGCAGTTCCTGCTCCGTCAGCCCCTGCACCCGCAGGGTGCTGTACAGGTCAGTGACCATCCAGTAATCCGCGTTAGTCTTCCAGGGATATTTTTCAGGAGTTTCATACAGGCCCCGCCGGGCGCAATATATCATCACCATGTCGTAGAGCTCGTCTTCATTTGGCAAGCCGACAGCACTGTAATCGTCTCGTTTGCACCACTGGATAAACTCACCTGGTGATGGCCAGAACGGTGAACCGCTGGCACGCGCTCGTTTCATGCCAGCCGATATTTGCTGTCTGGATGTGATGCCGTTTTCGGCGAATGCAACCACCCACTGACGCTTTGCTGCGGCTTCGTCCCGGGGGTTTTTCAGCGTTGTGCTGATGGATGCAGGGAAGACCAGCTTAAGCGCGCTGAAGAGCATGTCCACCAGCTGCTCAATGGCTGAGCTAAAACCGCGATTGTCAGGCTGCGCGCTGCTCCCCTCCGTTCCTGGCACTTTGCTTTGCAGCAGTTCATCGAAAACGGCTTCACGATGCGTCATATGAAATTATTCTCCCACTCGCTGAGATCGTTCCAGTGGGGCTGGTTTACAACGCCCGTCAATGGCTGACCGCGCCAGGCTCCCTGTTTGTTCTGGTAGCTGAGTTTCTGGCTGGCTGTGATAAACCAGTTCCTTGGTTTTTCATGCGTGAACTCGATATCAAGTTTCCGCAGCTCGTAAACCAGATCCACGTTTGCATAGAGCTTCTGCCACGATGTGAAATCCGCGTGGTTGAGCTTCACGATGTTGCCTTCGAAGGCGTATCGCGATCGCGGTATAAATTCCGCATTCGTTGCGTCAGCAACGGGTGTTATGTATTTAGGTTCATTGACTGGTTCAAAAGAGTGACTGGTTATGGGGTCAGGAGCTGCCCCACCCCCCCGGGCAGCTCCTGACCCACCCCCGGTCATCTCCTGACCTACCCCCCGGGCATCTCCTGCCCCACCCCGGTCAGCATCTGACCCACCAGTTTCTTTCCGTTTTTCCCTGACTGAATTTCCCTTCGAAACGATTTCCACCGGTTTATCCAGGGTGATGTGAAACAGGTTAGACTGGTTTAACACACCATTTTTACGGAACTCCCGGCGAACCAGGCCCATATCTTCCAGCGCTTTGATATGGCTTTTAACCGTGGATCGGCCAATCTCACACTGATCAGCGATATGTTGATAGGAAGGCCAGCATTCACCTTTGTCATTTGCATTGTCTGCAAGCTTAATCAACACCAGTTTTCGGATGGGATTTCCGACTTTGATGCTCATCGCTTGAGCCATAAGTGTCATGCTCATAACAGCTCCGTTTCGAATGGTGTCTCGATGTTCACGATTAATCGCGTGAATAGAAAACCAGACTTTCTTTGGTTACAGGTTTACGAGGTACAAACTCTAAGGAAGCATTCTCTATCTTTTGGGCTTTCATAGGCGAAGCCCTTCGAAAGCCATACGCAAGCAGATCCAAATACCCCACTGTTGTGTTGGCTTTTTCGGCCAGTAAAGCCCATTCTTCTTTGCTGGCCTCTTTACGCCAGCGCAAAAGGTCGTTACTCATAACTTGTCCCTCCTGAGTAAATGAGCAACCAGACGTTATCAAATAGATAAATAACATGCAATGCGATTTATCATTATGAGCATTTATCATATGGATAAATCATGTGAGAATTCCGGGATGGAAAACAAAGAAATCAGAAAACTGAACCTGTCGCAGCTTCTTGAAGAGCATATGAAGCAGCCAGAAGCTACTAAAGCATCCTTTGCAGAGATGTGCGGTCTCAATCCCGCTCAACTCAGCCAGGTACTAGGAAACGATGCTTTCAGAAAAATTGGCGACAGGCTTGCACGGCGAATAGAGACTGGCCTCGAGCTTCCAACAGGATGGCTGGACAGTCTTCATTCCAAAAGCGCTGAAGTGGATGAACTGGAGATTGCAGGCAGACCCGTGAATGGTTTTGTCAAAGTTGCTGGCGAAGCGTGGCTTGGCACTGATGGTTCTGTCGATATGATCGAGCAACCAGGTGGATGGTTATGCATCTGCAGTCAGGATAAAGAGGCTTTTGGCTTGAGGGTAAAAGGCGACAGCATGTGGCCGAGAATTCAATCGGGTGAGTTTGTCGTTATAGAGCCAAACACGCCTGTACAAGTCGGTGACGAGGTGTTTGTAAGAACCAAAGACGGCCGCAACATGATAAAAATCTACAATAAAACCAGAGATGGCTCTTATCTCTTAACAAGCATCAATAATGAGCACCGCCCAATAACGCTAGATGCGAGTGAAATTGAGCAGGTACAGTATGTTGCTGCCATTTTAAAGCACACGCGTTTTTTTGAGCATCCGGATCCATCCTGCTGACTTCCTGACCGTCCCGCCTAACTAATAGTTTCATTCCTAACCCGCACTGAGCGGGTTTTTTGTCAGAAAAACCAATAACTTCAAAATGATAAACATGACAACTCATAATTTATCAATTTGATATTGACAGGTATTTATCTTAGCGATAAGGTTGGTTCACTTTAGCTTTACAGCTTTAAGCTAAGTGATCTTTAACAACGAGCGGGAAGCTCTACGTCAGGTGCCGAGAACGCACCGAACTTCAGGTTACTGAGTGCATTGTTGCGACTGTGCAGCCAGTAACTTAACGGGGGGATGTATGGCAATTATCAGCTATGGCAGATCTGTTAAACCTGTGATGAAAGACAACGCCAGAACACGCCGACATAGGCGTCGTATGGTTGAAGCCATTGAGTGTCGCAGGATTGAAGTGATTCTGGCTGCAGAGCTGGGATGGGAACCACCAGCACGGAATGCGGAACTCAGCCGTGCTGAAAACCATTGCAGGCGAGTATCCACCGATCGCATCAGTAAGGCAGTGGAGACGGAAACGGAGTACCACAAACAGATCCTGGCTGGCGCTTCCAGGTACAACCTTGGTGACGTTGACAGAGGCATATGCCTGTCAGGTGTGGCTTTTTACCGTGCCGGCCATCGCAGAGTCCGTAAGGATGCTACACACATTGTCGGATAAACGAAGTGCTGAAAAAGTTATTAACTAATTCCACATTTGCATAATCAAGGATTTTTTCCAGGCTTAACAGACAATCCAAGACCAGGAGGAAATATGTCAGAGCAGTATAAAAAATGCATCGAAGCCTGTTATCTGTGTGCTGCGGCCTGTGATAACTGTGCGGCATCATGCCTGGAAGAAAAAAATCTGGAAATGATGCGTGAGTGCATCAGGATGGACATGCAATGTGCGAATATCTGTCGGCTCGCCGCGCAGTTTATGGCTCTCAAAAGTGAATCAGCTAAACAGCTATGTCAGTTATGCGCTGAGATTTGCCAGAAATGCGGTGACGAGTGCGGTAAGCATCAGCATGACCATTGTCAGGCGTGCTCAAAAGCCTGTCACCAATGTGCTGAACAGTGCCGTCAGATGGCCGCTTAAAGGAAAACAGCTCACTTCATCTAACCCGCTTCGGCGGGTTTTTAATGGGAGCAGCTGACGCCTGTTCTGTGCCATGTCAGAAGCATTTGCGTAGACATTCACAGATAAAAATCACAGGCATGTAAATAAAAATACTAGAGGACAGTAGAGGAGGCAGACGGAACATTATCGCAGCACAAAGCGTAGTGATTTTTTAGTCAGTACTAGCTAACCCTGCCCCTTTCTCAGGTTGAACCAATAAACAGTTAAGACAGCCGCATACGCGGCTTTTTTTTCGTCCAGACCCGGAGAGCACCATGCATAAAAACAAATCCTCTGAAGCAGTGTCTCAGGAAGAGATGCAACGCCTCACCCTCACCCACATTCAGGCGTATGTGAATGCCTGCCATTGCCAGACCCGCAGCGATGTGCTTCTGGCGCTGGAGCACTGGCAACACACCGGCGCTAATCTGGCTGAGTTTATCAGGACCACACGTATCATCGTGATAGATGATCAGGGTCACCATGAGTTCTGATGCGAGAACACGTTAACCCCGCCCGTCAGGGTATTCATTTGACCCGGAGGTCATCATGCAGAACCGCGAAGCAGCACAACACGTGACAGAGACCATGCTCGCCGTTTTTAACACTCTTACGACGTCAGTCCAGCGAATCAATGCCCTGGTGCAGGAAGGGAAAGTCAGTTCGGCCGAAGCAGACCTGTATCGTCAAAGCGTCATGGGCCCGCTGGATAAGATGCTGGTATCCACCTTAACCTCCGTTTTTGAACGCTATCCAGAGCTGCGTCCTGCCAGTTCCTGCGCAATCTCTCATGAAGGTAAGGGACAGCATGGCAGCTGAACACCTGAGCACAACGTTAAAGACCGCCCGCTGTGGCGGTTTTTTTATGCCTGAAGGAGGCCTCTGTGGTGATTCAGATCGATGATGGCCGGTACACCTTTACCGCCGGCGTATTAAACCGAAGCCGGCAGTTTGTCAGCTTCAGCGAGGGTGTTGCCTGGGTGTTCGTGCAGAAGCTGGCCGCCGCCTGCGCCGCTTAGATGAGGTTTCCGTGATGTCCAAGCCTCATGTACCCGACCGGATATCCCGGCGCGCAAAACAGCAGCTCAAAAAGTGGCGTGCCGGTCAGATCCATGCGAGACGCACTTACCGTGAAAAGTATCTGTCGCTGCGCGTTAACCCGCAATGGCGCCTGCTTTCACGCAACAACGGTCGGAGCTGGGAATTACTCAGCTACGCCGATTATGACAAACAAATCTGAACCGGCATTGTCATTCGTCAACCGGCTATACCGGCCAGAGAGGAAACGCATTATGGAACCGGACAAACTAAACCATCACCTTGAAGAGCATAAACGCTGGCTTGTAACTGCGGGCGCGGAGGGTAAACGGCTCAACCTGAGCGGTCAGTGCCTGGCCGGTGCCGATCTGACCCGGGCCAATCTTGAACATGCCCTCTTCTACGGGGCCGATTTCGAGCGCGCCCAACTGCGAATGGCAAACCTGCGATACGCGGCCCTGGACAGGTGCAATCTCTCCTTTGCCTCACTGTTTCACGCAAAGCTCAATCATGCGTCGATGAATCATGCAACGTTTCTGTCGACCGATCTGCGTGTGGCTGACCTGCGGGATGCCCGCCTGAACGGGACCGATCTGCGCGGCGTGATAACGCTGACCACGAGGTTGCCGGAAAAAACCTGGTTAATCCTGGGCGAGATCTACGACATCCAGATCACCCACGGCGACTGGATAAAAGCAGGCTGCCAGATGCATACACCAGCGCAATGGCGTGCATTCAGCCGCGGGGACATCCTGAAAATGGATGGGGAACGTGCGCTCAGCTTTTACCCGCGCTTGCTGGATATTCTCGATTGTTATCTCGGTATGGGTGAACGGCCTGACTGGGTCTGCCAGCCGTGACTGACAGCTTTTCGGTATTTTTATTCATCCAGAGGAATGACAGCCATGAAGATTCAATACAGCGCGACGCCCACGCACGCCACGCTCCTGATCAAAACCAGCGTTTTTCGTGCGTGGTTGCATGATCGCGTGATCAGGGCAGCACTGATGGCCGCGCCGGATGCCCGCGTCACCCACACGGGCACGTTTATTATTCATACGCGCATCTCCGGCGATCCGGCACAAATTCTCAACGCGACCCGCGCTGCCCGTCGTGAAGAAGAAGGATAACGGCGGGCTCAGATACCGGCTTTTCCCGAAGTCGTAACGCCTGCGTCAACCCTACCACTTCGCTCTACTGCCGGACGTATCGGCACTCATTCTCGTAAACTGACTGTTCCAAGGAACATTTCCCATGATGCAACAACACATCAGGGGCGATGCCGCTTTTGCTCGCCCTTTTCACGCCATCCGCGATATTGAGTTTGACCGGAAGAACATTCTGACCAGCGCAAGCTTTTCCTCTTCCGCGCCCCCCGCATTGCCTCCCCTGCCCCCTCTGCCAGCGCTGAGGAAAAGTCTGAACCGTGTTGTGCGTATTCTGGTGCAGGAGGGCAAACCATGATGCCGATTGTCCAGCTGGAACATCGCCGACAGGAACTCAGCGAGGAAGAGCGGCAAATTATTGAAAAAGAGCAGTGGATTGATGATGAAACTGCACGCCTGCTGCAGCGCTTTCCTCCTTACCTTTCCGGCTTTCGTCACTGGCGGCAGGACGCCGAAGTGAAGGCGTGCTGTGAACAGGCCGATGCGGAGGAGGCGTATCAGTATTTCATCTGGCAATTGGCTTATGGCCAGGCGCAGCGCAATTACCCGCCTCTCAGCGATGTTGAACTATCCACCAGCCGGGCCTGTCGGCCGGGCGTCTCATCCGGCTTAACAGGCCAGATGCCGCGAGCCCGTTAAGGGGGACACCATGAATAAAGACACTTCCCGGCAGAAGCCTGCGCCTTATATACGGCTGGCCATTATTGCTGCAGAAGCTGAGAACGCCGGCGCTTACGGATTTGCCGCAACGGCATGGACGGCGGCTGCCGGACTGGCACGACGTGACGCTAATCGCCGGTGGGCAAATGAACGCTCAGCGCTCTGCAATAACGCGCTGAAGCGTGACTGGGGGCGCATTGATAGCCAGGAGGAGGAAAGACATGACGTGGTTTCCTGATCCCCTTT